>OEIV010000083.1_pt1 | contig 59659 bp, 59 predicted proteins | sample 1539231 | NCBI WGS metagenome assembly OEIV01 (sample SAMN03794762, study PRJEB22550) | activated sludge metagenome | feature: wastewater treatment plant; material: activated sludge; isolation source: Wastewater treatment plant of a petroleum refinery complex | place: Argentina: Buenos Aires ...
CGGCCGGTGGCGTTTGTGGTTCGGCCCCAGGTGCGGCCGGTGGCGTTTGTGGCTCGGCCAGTGGCGTTTGGCCACTATTTAAAAACAGGTCATCAATTTTGCTTTCAAAGTCGAACAGCTCGTCTCTTTTTTTCTTGACAAGCGGAGCGTCGGGGCCATATTTCTCAATAAGCTTTTCTACTTCAAGAGAGGCATTTTGCCTGTCTATCATCAATGTGGCCGCCTTTGCTTGGTCTTCCTTGCTCAGGCCAGCATCCTTAACTTGATCAATAACGGACCTCAGGTAGTTCTCCCGGTCAAGTGCCTCACCACCAAGATTAGATCTCCTTCCTTTGAAATATGAATTTAGAGCATCCGGGTTGTTTATTGCATACTTTATTGCGTCAGCCATGAGGCCTCCCTTTGAGATCCTTACGCTTGTCGGAACGCTAAACGCGCCAGAAGATAGGGCCGAAAGCCAAAACCCAGCTTCAATGTTTCTCAGATTTATCTCTGTGCTTTCAAAGTCTGTTCCCTTTAGCTCGTTGAATGTTTCTCGTATTTTATTGCCAATAATTGGCTCAACGACTCCCTCCGAGAAAGTTTCTTTGGTTAGGTTTTTGCTTGTATTAAGTATGAGATTTGCCCCGGTTTCCTTTAGCAAATCCATTTTAGATATTTTGCCGGCAGCATAATCAGCCATCTTCTTTTTAAAGAAAATGTTTATATCATTCTTTACCGCCATAACCTCCATTGGGTTTATGGCGTCTGCCATGCCGGCATTTAGCCCGGCCGCCAACTGAAATGCGCTTACCTCATCTTCGCTCAGGCCTGCACGAAGACCCTCTTCCCTGAAGTCTGCACTGCCCTCTATGGTTCCTGACAAAAGCTCTCCGACATGGGCACCAACATGCTTTACAGTTACTTTGTTCGCAATCTCGGTATTGGCCAAAGCCTTAGCCCTTGATATTAATTTACTCCCGACGCCGGTTGCCTTTATTCCTCTAAGGCCTTTCATTCCGGCACTCAGGATACCGTCTGTGGCAACAGCAATGGCCAGCTCGGGCATTTCCTGTATAAGCTCGTCGGCCCCCTGGGATATTATTGCACCAGGCACCCTTCTGCTTTCAAACTTTTTGTTTTTAGCGTATTCGTCTATTTTTTTCTGCATTGCCTCGGTGACAATCACATTTGGCATGTTTCCCGTTTTCGGATCGACGAAATACTTAAATGACGGCAAAACTCCATTCTCTGCTATGTCAAAAACATAGTCAAGCCCGGTTTCTTCATCATGAATATAGTCCTCGACGGTATTCCTTTGGTGCCTTGTGGCAGACGGGTTAAGCTCTTCTGTTTTTTTAGCCCACTCTCCAAGATCATAAAATGCCTGTAAGTCGGTAAGCCCCTTTCCTATGGCCGCTATGTCTCCCAAAAATGTGCCGCCAAGAACTCTTTTCATTTTATTTGCAGCTCCGGTCACAAATCCTGTCGGAGTTGTATAGTCAATTATGTCTGACTTGGCCTGCTCCTTTTGTGTTTCCTCCAGGTACTTCACATAGTTGGGAACCTGTTCTTTTATAGAATTTCTCGACTCAGGTATTTTGTTCAAAAAATCAATAGATGGGAACAGATACTTGTTCACCATTTCGGTATTCTGAACATTCCCCCATTCTTTATTAAATTCACCCAAAAGCTTATTCGTGTTTGGGTTTTTTCTTTGTGGGTCTTTTTCTATTGCAGAAGAAACAGCCTGGAGAGATGCCATGTAGTCGTCAAAGGCATCCTCGTCACCTTTCAGGTTGTTTACGAATATCTTTACCTTGTTTATATTTGAACTTGCCTGGCTGTATGAATTATTAAGGGCCTCCATTCCAAGGTCGTATGTAGTCCTTTCCGGATTAGCTTTTATGCCCTCGCTCGCCCTCTCTTCAAGGTTCCTTATTCTTTTAGCCCCCTCCTGTATTGGGTCTTTTCCAGAAAGATCAACGAGATCAAATGGGTTTTTCCCCATTTCGAGATCGACAAACCCTTTTCCGGCTACGCTTTCCTGCGCTGTTGGAATTTGCTCTTCTGTCTGGACTGGCTCATTCGCCTTACTTGCTTTCTGAATCTCCTTTTTAGAGGAAACGCCAACAACAGGCTCTTGCCTTGGCTTCTGCATTTCCTGCATTTGGTTTCCAAAAAATGAAGAAGCTTTGCTTTCTCCAAATTTTTGAATATACGCATTTCTTTCCATGCCACCAAGCAAATCCGGGCTATTTTCTTGAGTAAGGTCATACAGTTTTGCCAATCGCTCAGGATCTGAAAACTTATTGACAAAAGACTGCTCATCCATGCCACCAAGCATGTCAGGAACGTTCTCTTTGTATAGTTGATATAGCTTGTTTAACTTTGGATTTGGCATATATTAGTTTATATCTGCTGCTGTTTTTATTTTCTTTGTTCCGCTTGCTGGTGCAGATGTTTTAGCACTGCCCTCGCCAGACCCGGAGGATCTTTTTCTGTAATGAGTGCCCTCTATAAGCTGTATTGGGTTATCAGTATTTCCGCCAACTATTAAGTAGTATTTTCCGGATTGAGTTTTCTTTACCTCATAGTTCACCATTTTTTGCAAATTGATACCTCCTACATTTATAAGATCAAGCCCTTTGTCAATAAATGCAGACTTCAAAACTTCGCGACCCTTTGCTTCTTTGTTCTGTGCCGAAGAAGAGGATGACGATGCTTTTGGAGCGTTTTTATATTGCTTTATTTCCTCACCGGTTCCCTTTTTCTTATAAACTTCGATAACCTTGTTGTATTCTTCTGTAAATGTTCCGTCCTCTTTCATTAATCCCTGGTCTATCATTTGCTTCCTAAACGTAGGATCCTTTAGTTTGAGATTTACATTTGTCCTGAATATTTCTTCGTCGAACTTGTTTATTTTTCTATTAACGTTTTGGTCCCCCTCTCGGCGCAACTGCTCTTCTGACAATATGCTTCCTTTCGCAATATCGTCTGTAACCATGCCGGTGCTTGGCCTTGTCTTCATTTCGTTATACGTCTTTGTCGTAAACCTTGTAGATCCCTTTCCAACGGTTTCTTGTGACTTTGAGTCAACTATGTTTTTGATCCAGAGCATTCCGTTTTCATTCAGCTCAAACTGACCCGTTTCTCCATTTACAAGGCCAAGACCCCTGGCAGCAAGATTTCTCTGGACTGCTGGATTTGCTGTGTAAATGTTTATAAAGTCTTTTGCTTTTTTCGAGTCTATTGATGTTTTTGGGAATGTTTGAATCATCCCCTCCCTTTCTTCTGTTACATTGGTAGTTACCTTTAGCGCATCAAGCCCGGAGCTTATGTCTTTTTCGAGATCAATAGGCGCATAATCTCCGACATTTAAATCATATGCTTTCATTTTCTTACCAGTAACAGGATCCGGCTCTCCTGCATAGAAAGCATTGATTGACGCATATGCCTGTTTTTTAAAGTTTGGATCTTTTATCTTATCCACCTCCTTTTTAAACTGCTGGAATGCGTTTTCTTGTCTCAAAAGGTCAACATACTTCGCGTCGTTTGCAAAATTATAATAATTGCTTTCGAGCTTTCTTATCATGTATGGACCACCATTCAGCGCGGCAGATATGTTTGCATCGTCTATTTGGTATTGTTTTTGAAGGTTCATTGCTTCGGCCTGCATGTCCGGGTTTGAAAACACAGATTTTGGCTGAAGCTTCATGTTGTTTAGCTCCTTAAACAAATCCTCTGACTTGGCTATTTTATCTTGCCTTGCTTTCTGAGAAGCCTTTAATAGCTCGCCATAGTCTTCTTTGTCTATGAGAGGGATCTTGTATTCTCCGGCGTACTCAGGAGAATCTATTTGCCCTCTTTTTACATTATAAAAATCTGGGTAAACTGCCATTGATTATCCTGCTATTAGTTTTAAAAATGCAGCCTTTTCTTCGGGGGATAGGCTATTTATGTATTTGGCCAAAGCCTGCTTTTGATTATTCATTTTATCGACCGCCGACCCACCTTTGTTGCTCAGATTTATCTGAGGATCCGCTGGAAGCGTATTGTCCCCTGTCAACCCACTTACCTGGTTTGGGTCCATAAGCTGATTGAACGGAACAAACCCAACCCCTTGCGGATTGGTGTTTTTTACGCCACCAGTAGCTGGGGCCGGGATCTGGTTTGCATCCTGGCCATTTCTTAAAAGAAGCTTGGCCGCGTCTATCTGTGCCTCGCCCTTGTCAAGCGCACCGGCAGCATCATAGTAGTCCGCCTCGTTTGCGTTTGTAAGGCGGTATTCTGTATCGTAGATACTGTCTTTATTGTCAAGGTATGTGTTCAGGTAGTCTCCAATGCTCGCAAGCTTTTTGTTATTAAAGTCCTGGAGTTTGTTTTCGGCATCGGCCATTCGTTGATTATTCCCCTGAATTACAGACCTGTAATCGGCTATCATCTGCCTGTTGTTGACAGTATTCATTTCATTTGCCTTGGCCCTTATGTTTCCCTGGGCATCCAGTACAGACTCCATGGACTTTGCGGCATAATTAGAAATCTCGCCAGGATTAACCCCGGCCGCCGCAAGAGCATGGATAACGCTATTTGTGTTTGCGGCCGTTGCGCTTGCTTGCTGCTCTATTACTGCGGCAGGCACACCCCTGTATTGATCCTCTATGAGAGAGGTGCTTTCAAGAGCCGGGTTTGCATATCCACTTTGCAGGCCAGAAAAAAGAACCTGTGATCCCAACTGAAGCGCGTTGTTTTGGTTTTTTCTCCTGACAAGAGTTGATATTTCGTCTTGATCCGTCTTGTACCTCTGATCAAGCTCCTTTCTTTGTGCCCCGTACTTTGCGCGAAACTTTTCAAGCAAATTGTCAAGATTTAAGTCATCCTGAGACATTCCGGACTGGTTCTCCGTTGGGGCCGCTGGTTGTGTTGCTGCTGCCGGAGCCGACGTGGCCGGTACCGGTGTCCCTTGCATAGCATTCGCCGGCTGCCTTAGGGATATCTGAGGATCCGTTGGAAGCGTATTGTCCGTAGTTAATTGGCCTGCCTGGGCAGGGTCTATCAACTGAGCATATGGGTTGTATGACGAAGCCGCCGGGGTTTGAGTGACGGTTGTTTGTTCTGTTGTGGGTGCCGCCACTTGATTTGGATCAAGTAGTTGCTCGTATGGATTAAATCTTTTTGCAGGAGCTTGCTGCGGAGCTGCGCCCCTTAATGACGGATCCCCTGACGTATAGTTTTGGGGAATATTCCCTATTGACGTTTGCCCAGGCAAAAGCTCTTCTTCTGGTGGCTCGTCTATAAAGCCAAGCTGGGAAAGTGTTTTTTTTATGCCGGGCCAACCCATTTCGGCTTTTGGCACCTCTTCCTCTTCTTGTTCTTGTTCAGTCGGAACCCCGGACTGAAGTTTTAGGAGATATTCAATTATTGGTTTCCTTGCTGCCAAATTTTCGGCATTTGTCTTCTCTGACATAAGGTTTTTGGCCGTTGACGTTGGATAATATTTTTTCACCCGCTGCATTGCCTCTGCGAAAGTTATCTCACCCTTGTCTCCAAGAATGTCACCAACCTTCAGCCCCTCAAAATGATAGTTATCGTTTTCGTCATAAAATGAGATCGCTTCCGAAAGCTCTGTATCAGCATGCCTTTTCAGGTCTATTTTCTTCTTATTTGAAAAAACGATTGTTCCGGGCTGGATAGCGTCAGTAACCTCATAATCGTCCATGTCTTTGTGCTTCTCCTTGGCCTTTACTTTTGATATTTCAAGGTTAGGTAAGACAAGCATTTCGCCATCTTCGGTTTGGATCCTATCAAACTCAGGAACACCGCCGTCTTCGTACTGACCAGGCATAAATGTCCTGTCTTTCATGTATCGGTCCTGTTGAGAGGCTATCATCTTCTCATAATCCTCCCTTGCTTGACCTGACGCGGCAAATCCGCTAAGGGCCCCCCACAATGCCGCGATTGGTCCTCCTGTCGTCAAACCCGACAACGCGCCACCGATAGCCCCCATGGCCGGGTCTGGCTGCCCGGTCATGCTCGCGCCGAACAATGCGTTTCCGGCAAATCCGAGTACATTGGCCGAATTTGATGTGGCTCCATCAATTATTTTTTTGTTTGGATCACAAGGGCAGTTGCCATTTTCGTCCAAAGGGCATGGGCAGTTTGATTTTTCCGGCTGAGGCGTCAGCGCATTTGGATTTTCAGTTCCATCCTCAAGTTTCGGTATCTTTTTTTTACACTTTTTCTTCATGGTTGTTGTTGTTCAGTTCTTGTAGCCGATAAAGCCCTCCCGGGGCGGCTCCCCCCTTAAAGGATGTCATTATTTGTTTGTCCTCGACAACATATTTTGATTCTGCTGTCTCTATTGACTTAAAAGCTTTGTCAAGCTTACCAAGCGCATCCAATATTTCATCCTGTTCCAGAGATGCGAAGCCCCATAGCTGCCTTTGCCAAGCATCGTATATTAATTTGTAATGTAATTGATGGGGGTGCATAAGGAGCTGGCAAAAGTCCTGCCTGTGCGGAACGCAGTCTTCCTCATAGGAAACAGAAAACCTTTCCTCAACTATTTCCCTCCGCTGGTCCATTGGTAGATGGTAGTATAGCTTATTTTTTGGATGCTCCACAAGATATAGGGACCACAAAATATTGCTGACTTCTTCCGGAGTCCGTGAATTTATCAGCTTTCTGATAAATGGAAAATACCGAAGCTCCGGATTTTGCGTCAGAAAATCACCCTCAGGATCTCCCTGGATTGGCACATACTCTAACATTTCTTTGCCTTTATTTCGGTAATAAAAACAGCATCCGGTTGGCTTGAAGCATTGGCGCATTTGCAATTATCTACCTCCGTGACCTTATCAAAGTCATGACATATGCCGATTTTAACACCAATTTGGTATATCTGCCTCCTGCTATTCTTCACCACCCTGAGTATGCTCATTAGGCAAAAATACAGCATATGTCTTTATGTTTTAATATTTTATGGTTTTATTTACTAATAAATCTGTACCTATTTATAAATTGTGAACAATTATGTATTTATTTTACATTGTGTGCTATTTCAAAATATTTTATATATTTGCGCCATGTTCACACTTAAAAATAATTTTTTGCTCTCGTATTGTAGTTGTTTTGCAGAAGACAACCATGGGGAGCATTATAGCTAAGGATGATTTGATCTGACATAAATGAAGGGTCCCCAGGTAAAATCTGGGGGCCTTTTTTTTTGCCCGGATGGTCAAAATGGTAAAGGCGCCGGACTTAGGATCCGGAGTATAAGGGTTCGAGTCCCTTTCCGGGTACGAAATGCCGGTGTGGTGAAATGGTAAACACACAAGGTTTAAACCCTTGCGGTCAGCAATGGCCTTACAGGTTCAAGGCCTGTCACCGGTACAATGTCCAGTTTATTTACTAAAAAACTGGACAAAACGTTGGTTGAATTAAATGGAAATCAGGCGAATACGCTTTGTCGCACCACTTTGCTAAAGTGGCCCGGTGCATGCCGGTCAGGGTTGGAATCCCTGGGTTTCCGCAAATGGAAGGTAATGCAGCTGCGTTGGGCGGCGACTTGTCTTGAAAACAAGGTATCGGGTAACTGATTGGGGTTCGAGTCCTCTGCCTTCCGCAATCAGGGAAAGACACCAGGGCAGTGGGTATCGTCTGTAAAACGAGCGCATGTTGGGTTTCGAATACCCCCTTTCCCACTATGGTTTAGAAGACAAATGGATTGTCGTTAGTCTGCAAAACTAATTTAGCCGGTTCGATCCCGGCCTAAACCTCACAGGCACCTTAGCTCAGTTGGTAGAGCATTGGTCTGAAAAGCCAACCGCCCAGGTTCGACCCCCGGAGGTGCCACTACTTTTGTGAAAAGCCACAAACAATAAATCATATTTGGAATATTGGTAATTTGTATATCTTTGGATTTTATATTGTTATGAACACGCACATATTTGTATGCATCAAACAATAAGCGACACAATCAAAATCCTAATACTAATTTACTAATATGGCAGACAAAAAGTATGACTTTTCTATGTACATCGAGCAATTTGCCAACACTCCTATAAGCAAAAGGAGAGAAATGTTAAGGCATATCTCGAAAGAAACAGGGGCCCCAATAGGGTACACAAAGCAAAAAGTTTACAGCCTATATAACAAGCTTATAGGCAAAACCAAGACAGTAAACACAGAGTATGTTTTTATGAAACAAGAAACCCCGCCATTAACGAGCGAGGAAAAAATACTTCAGGATAAAACAATCCAGAAAGAAAAGCTGAAGGCAAGAGAGGCAGAGGACAAATATGGGATAATGCTAAGGGAGAATGAAATTCTCGAGCAAAAGATACAATTCCTGCTGAACATAAAAGATTCACCGGAACAGGTTACAATAGTAGAGAAAGAGCGAGGATCGCAAAACAATGCAACCCCCATCGTTCTTCTTTCAGATTGGCACTTTGAGGAAACGGTTGAGGCATCAACCATTAATGATCTGAATGAATACAACTTGCAGATAGCACAAAAACGTTGGTTTAAGTGCATACAAAACTCATTGTGGCTTGTAAAAAATGACAGGAACCACTCAAATATCAATAACATAGTAATTTGGCTGGGCGGTGACTTCATAACAGGACATATACACACCGAGCTTCTTGAAACAAGTTCATTGAGTCCAACACACGCAACAAGGTTTGCAAAGAAAAACATAATCGCTGCTCTCGATTTTTACCTGAAATACGGAAAGTTCAAAAACATATATGTGGTTTGCAACCAAGGAAACCACGGAAGGACAACCGACAAAATAAGGGTATCCACAAATTATAGACACTCATATGAATGGATGATGTATCACGACATTGCCGACTATTTCAAAGAACGAAATGTCAAAAATATCCATTTCAAAATACCGGACGGATTTTTTAATTACGTCGATGTATATGGGTTCAAGTGCCGCTTTTTTCATGGCGACGTATTGAAATACAATGGCGGAATAGGCGGCCTCACAATACCACTCATAAAAGCAATACACAGAATGAATACGCAGATCCGGGCTGACTACAACTTCATGGGCCACTTCCACCAGTTGTTTCAGGCCACAAAGGACTGTATTGTGAATGGGTCCGGGATCGGGTACAACGCTTATGGCCAATACATAGGTGCTTCTCCTGAACCTCCTTTGCAGGGATATTGCCTGATAGATCAAAAAAGAGGAATGACGATAAAGGCACCGATATTTTGTGATTAGTGGGCACGGCAGGAGTCGAACCCGCACTCTCGGAGTCGAAATCCGACCTTCTGTCCATTAAAATACGCGCCCATTTTATACCCTGTCAGGAGCAATTTAATTAAATCCTGTAATTTTTGATTACAAAAATACCTATCGGGTACATTTTGGGTGACTCCGGGTATCGAACCCTGGTTTCCTGAGCCACAGTCAGGCGTTCTACCATTGAACTAAAGCCACCATTTGAAGCCTCGACAGGAATCGAACCTGTGTATTTGGGGCCAAATCCCAATGTAATAACCGCTATACGACAAGGCTATAATCTTGTCGGGGTGGCAAGAATCGAACTTGCGCCACACGGTCCCAAACCGCGCAATCTGCCATTAAAATACACCCCGATATTTGTAGCATGCAGGGGAGTCGAACCCCTCCTACAAGAATGAAAATCTTGTGTCCTAACCGATAGACCAGCATGCCAAAAAAAAATGGGCTCCCGGATTCCAGGATGCCCATTGTTTTTGAATCAGTTAGTTATCTAAAAATCACCCCTAATAAACATGGTACAATCCCGAACCAAACGCCTCTGGCACTTCGGGATGTTGATGCTCAATGATATAAATTTTTTTCATTTTAAAATTTGTGGCGGAGGCAGGGCTCGAACCTGCGACCTTTGGGTTATGGGCCCAACGAGCTACCAACTGCTCCACTCCGCGATATTCGTTACAAATATATGCACAAATGTTTGACAAAAAGTGATTATTGTGTTTTTGTTAACATTTACTGCACCTCATGCTCAACGTCTATGATGGTCTGTATGTTCTTCAGGAATAGCTTTACATCGTTGTGCTGGGTAAAATAGAACCGGTACGAAAGGAAGTTGTCGTTGAAATGGTAATTCTTTTCCTTGTTTCCGATATTGGCCGTGTTTAAGTCTCTTGGTTTTGTGGCGCAAACTTTGACAAACTGATGTTCGTCTGGATTTATGAGTTTGTCAATAAGCTCGCTAAAGTGCCACCTCCGGCCCTTAAATTCAAGGTTTACTGTGTTTTCGCGGCCACGGCTTCTTTCTATGATGCTTATTTCGTCATTGTTATTGAATAACTCGACGTATCCGGTATTTTGGTGACTGTTGTATGCGACAATATGATCATAAGTTACCTTTGGGCTTTTTATGTAATCGTGTTCCTTCCACTTAAAGGCCTCTGTGTCAATTATTGTGCTTTGGTAGTCAAAATCATCATATGTGCGAGGATCCGTGGCGACCACCTCTACCATGCTTGGGTAGTGTTTCCCGTTAAATGTCTGAAATTTGCCCTTGACATTATGCCTCCAAAATCCTTCTTGGTCCAAATTATACATATTGAACCGGTTCCATGCATAAAGATGCGGTGTGAAATATTCAAATCCTACCCATTGCCTTTTCTCAATATCAAAAGTAACGGTCCAGCTCTTATTGCAATCCATTTTCAAAGGAAGACTTATCGGGCACCCATTTGGGCCGGCCACCTTTCTGTCTTTCCCTGAGGATGTGTAATCAATCTTGGTAAGGAAAAGGTATCCATTTTCGTGATCAACGCCAACGCTATACCCTATACCTCCGTCTATTTTCTTATCAACCAGGTTGAATCCTGGGTTTTGTTTGAGTAACTCAAACTCCATATTTTCATTGAAAAACTGAGATAGTCCGTATTTCCCAAGTGAATCGAGTTCTCCGCCATTGAACACATACCAGTCTCTTGCTTTCCTGTCCGGGAAAATATATCCCCATTTTGTCACAACGGCCGCGTTTGGATCAAGAAGTCCTCCGCAACCCTCGGGCACTCCGCCCCTATAAGGAACTGCGTCAATAATAAATCGACTGGACCCCATCACCTCTGTGTCTATTGCTCTCCTGTCCGTGACAAGCTTTACGAGGTGATCTGTCGTGTGGGCCCAAAGTTCTCCATGAAGCTCGAATATCTTGGTTATGTGCCCCAGGCCGGCATCCAATTTGAAGAAATTATTGGTTTTAAAGTTTGCCCATGCATCTATAAAGCTTCCCTGGTTTTGTCTGTTTGAGTGAAAAATTTCATTTGTTTTGTCGCATGGGCATAGACATGTCATATATGGATCGCTCATGCCAAATCCCTTCTCAACAACATTCGGTATTGAATAGTCGTGATTAATCCTGTGGAACATATTCTCAAACTGCCTTACGCGACCCTCCCTCATGGCTCTGTTTGATGCTCCCTGGGCTACATTTCCGGAATACCTTATGTCTGGGAATTGCAGATCTATTCCGAGCGCATTTGCCACTATTTTATTGTCATCCGAAGATGTTGCCCATAGGACAATCCAGGCTATTCCAAAAACAAGCTCGATAATTGAAACAACCCAAGCCATCACGCTTGTTGATAAACCAACGATAATTTGGCTCATGTCGTTTATGCCGTTTATTATCACCGTGCCTCCGACAACATAAACGAACATAAACAAAGCTATCGTGTAAAACAGTTTTTTAAATCCAGACGGTTTATTCCATGGGATGTAGAACCGGTTCAAAAATCCGTCTTGCCATTTTGACCCAAATGGAAGAGAAGAGTCCCTGTTAAGGCCTTTTAGCCTATGAACATGGACCTGGCCTATCTCCGGGCTGCCTGTCTGCCTGAACTCAAGGTTGCAGTCAGAATGGAAGTACCCCAATATGTTTTGCTTATGAACAGACGGGTAATAAATGTCCGAACCCTTTCTGTTTGCAGCCCCATTCCTTGTTCCAAGGTGCAAAAATCCAGAAAACTGACCCTCATTTCCGGATGTAGGTAATTCTCCCCAACCCTTTATGCCGAGAATGCGCCACAGGAATTTCATTAAAAATCCATACACACCAAGGCTCGAAGAGTCTGGATCCAGCGGCCACGAAACAATAATGTCGGGCACCTTATCGCTGATATAGCTCGTCCTCTTGATGGTATATGAATTTACAAAGCTATCGCCACATAGCCCCTGGCCGCCACTGTTTGGCCTTCCGTTTGTGCTGCCTATTTCCAGGCCGATGGGAATAAATGTCTGCAATATTGGGCTCCCGTATTGATTTGGGATATACCTCGTTACTGTTGCGTATGTTGCAGCTCCCTTCAGTATTCTTTCTGCGTTTTTTGTATCACCAATAAAGGATTCGTCCACAAATGCCGGATCTCCGGCTGGCTCCGGCGCAAAAGACCCACTATTTATAAGCTGGACTTTTCCGCTCCCAGGGTTTAACTCAATGTATGAGCAACTTTCCTTATATGTGTTCAAGAGTGGGTATGTGAACTTATCTCCTGTACTCAAAACGCTATCGGCCCTGACCTGGCTCAGTGCCTTTACGCACCTAACCACCGGCTCGTTGAATTTTGTAAACCTACTTAGGTTTATGGCAGACCTGGCCCCTTTTTGCTGAAGCTGTTCTTTATAAAAATCAGAAGGGATTTCTCCCCGATCATATAATCCATACCTGAAGCCCTCGCCATGGGCCTCTCCCTCCATTATGATCCTATATGCATCTGTGTGTGGACGCCTAAGGTGCATGTCAGGGGAATGGAATACATATGCAGGAACAGGGTTTTCCCCCTCGCCTCCCCTAAAAAATGTGTTGTTGTTGTTCAGGTGAACATCATAGTAGTCCGGAGAATTAAGGCCTATTTTGGGAACGGCATGCTTTACCCCACTCATGTCTCCCAGGAAAGTGTTTATGAGCAGGCCGGAAGCTATTACGCTTTTATTTGATTCTGTTCTCTCTACATATGTGATCGAATACGGGTTTTTGTCGCACAATGGCTTTGGCAAGTTCCTCGGTGGAGTTATCCCCTCTATTCTGAGGCCTATCATAAACACATAGGCTCCATCATCTTCCATTCCGCCACCCTCATATCTGTTCGGAACTCCATCACGGCCTCCGATATAAAATGGCTCACTTGATACGGACGGCGTTCTGAATAGCCTTACGTTCTTGCCGGCCAGATCTCCATACACATATTCGCAGTCACCTATTTGGTTTACCTCTCCGCAATTTTTTGTGAATGGGTAAATTTCAGACGTTTTCCATATTCCAAATTCCCCTTCAGATACAAGGAATGGCTTGTATCCAATAATACAACCATGATGGTCATATATGGGCTCTTCCTTGCAAGGGTTTAGGCCTCCGCCGACCTTTAGGTACAAAGGCTCTTCCTGCTTCTCGGTCTTGTAAACCTGGTTTTTGTCCTGGACAATAGCGGCGTCAGCATAATGCCATGTGCCATTTATGCACCTGTAAGCCCTGTCCTCAACTACCCTTGCGTCGTTGCTTTGCGAGCAAGGTATTTTTGTGTCAATGTAGTGAACATTGTCTATCGTTTTTCTTTGACACAAATAGTCATAATATTGGGTAAGAGCCTCGTTAAGCCTCCTTTTTATCGCTTCCCTGCCGGCGCCTCCCTCATATCCTGAGTCATCCAGGGCGACCTTATCGGTACACCCAACAGAGTTGCCAGGGTTGTTTCCACACCCGGATCCAGCACAGCTACCATTGCATCCGCCACCGCTGCATTGCCCACCCGAGCATCCGCCACCGGTGCATCCATTGTTCACATTATTGTCTATTAGCCCCATTATGGTTCAACTATGTCTTTTATTAAATCATGAAATGTTCCAGGAAGATATATTACACTTCCATCTTCCTCCTTTAGCTTTTCGCATGCGCAGGCAAGTTGATAGACCTCTGTTTTGTTTATTCCAACAAACCTTGTACTTTTTTCAAGATCGCCGCCACCAAGATTTTTTGCATCAATAAGGACCTCCCTTAGGTTCTCACAAATACATTTCATTGTGTTAATATCTTTTCCGCTTGACGAACCGGTTGCGTCATTTACGTCTTTGTTCACCTTCTCTATCACCTTGTCTCCATCGGTGTTGGTGTTGTTATTTGAAACAACTGGATCTCCGTTTTCATTTGGCTCATACTCGGGTACAAAATCATTATCATCATATTCGGTAAGGGTATGTTTTACCTGTTGTTCCTTTATTAAGCCATTTAGCTCACAAAACGTTTGAGTCCTTCTGGTTGTATCCTGAACCTCCCAATACGGGACCTCGCAATCGCACCCAGGCAGCCTAACCATTGATGGAGACGGATCGTCTGGGCCAATAAGTGAAAAATCGGCAGACTTTGTGTTATCTACATAGTTGGCATGTATTCCAAACCAATAATTTTCATTTGGCCTAAGCCCCTTATACTTGTGAGCCTCGGATCTACGGACAGCATATATTTGATAATAAAGCTTGAAGTTGTTTACATCCCTCTGCCAGTCTATATTGTTGTTCGCCCTCGGATTATACAGAATAAGGTGACTGTCAAACTGAACCAGGTTCTGACCACGGATATATAGATTGTTTCTCGCAGTTACAGAAGCAAGGCTGATTGTCTGCTCCTTTCCGGTTGGACCCCTGTAATAGTAATCGACAATTCCCTTGCCATATGCGACAGTATCTATCCAATATGTTGCAGGGACGCCTCCGATTATAGAGTGAATGCCAAGATCGACAATGCCATAGTCTTCGTGAAGATTCTCAATCTTAATATTTATAGCCTTCCCAGATATTTCTCCGGCAATATTGTCTCCCTCGTGACCCTCTCCTATTGGTATTGGCTGCCCCACATGAAACCAGTTCGTCACGTTTCCTCCGGCATCCCTCAATCTGTAAAATGGAAAATATATCCCATTTGGAAGACCACCACCGCCACCATCCATTATTACGGTCACAGGAACAGAAGAGCAATGTTCCCTAAACAGCCTTATTGGTTTTCTTTTCCAGTCACGACACTTGTCATCGAGATTTATTCTGAAATAATAGTCAGCATTTGACCAGTAAACATGAAGCTGATTGCATGGCTGCATCACCTTTCCTGTGATAGAGTTGTATTCTGCTTCAGAAAAATTTAATGGCTCCGGCAGATCATTGTCGTCAAGTATTTTAACGTATTGTTTATTTGTCTCGTCAAATATCCCGATCTCTGACAGGCCAGCTTGATTTTTTAAAAATCCTACATAATAGTTCCTTTCTTCTACATACATGAGGGCCCTTACAATACTTCCTTCAGGCTTTTTTATCCACAGCTCATTTGATGCGGCATTCGCAAGGCCAAACTTATTTTCATCGTCGGTCTTGTTTGTTACTGCCCAGGCCTCCCTATAAGTGCCCTTTGGCTGCATGGAATGTAATGAATCGAGATACATTCCATTTTCAAAGGTATTTATTACTTTGCTCTTAGACTTTTCTCCCATTTTACTTGTTTATAAGCTTATTAAGCTTGTTGTCATAGATGTTTCCAACCTGAGCGTTATTGTTACCCATGAAATTATTGTCTTTAAGGGTTCTTTTCCACCTGTTTGATAAAAACGAAAACCATTGCTCCTGCTCGGGAGTTTGCATCATTTCATTTATCACAGACTGAAGACTTGTCCTGTTTGCGCTTGCAATCCTATAAGCATTAAGGTCGTTTCCGTTTTTGTATTTGCGCCACTCCTTATATGCTGCATGTTCTTCATAATACCACCTAATTGCCTCAATTATCTCAGGTATGTCAGGAACAAGGCTAAATCCATCCTCGTCAACCCTGGACGCAAGGCACGACACCAAAACCTCCCCGTCCTCTCTGTTAAGCCTTAATATGTCAGGTGTGGGTATGGTGTACTCTACTTTAGAGTCGCCAACGTATTCAGGGTTCAAATTTAAGCATCCAGGGATGTGATATTTGGTATTATGGTAAAAGTGTTCAGCGTACTTTATAACCCGGAAGTCGCTATTTATTTTTGAATATGGTATGTTTTTTTTATTCATACCACCCCACCTATAAAGATGGTCCATGTGCATATACATATACTCCGGGTGTTGCTGCCTCGTTATGTCATCGACATCTATGGTGACATAAGCACCCCTGTGGTCGCACTCTTCCTTGTGGCACTTTGGGCAGTCAAGAGTTATTTTGTATTTACACTCTGAATCATCAAAGGCTCTTTGCGACCACTCTACTATTTCCATTTTTGACCGAACAGGAACAGAAGGAACTGGACGATAAGACACTTGCAGAATAGTCTTCATCCCTGGGTGAATGTCCGCGACATAATCTTTTACAGGGGCCCAAAAAATAACATGCTCGTATTGCTGATCTGTTTCTATTTTTCTGACAAAATCGGAAATCAGTTTTTTAACCTGAGGAACCTTATATGTTTTGTATTCGACAAACGATATAACGTCCTCTATGACTTCATCTATTTTTAAAAAACTTGTCCTCATTTTTGTCTATAAATTATGTGTCCTCTGTAATTCTTTAAATTAGGGTCGCTGTTTTGTTTTTCCACATATCTGCCAAGACTCTTTGAATGCCTTTGCAAAATATACAGATAATACATTTCTGAGTTTTCAAGCCGGCAAGAGGCCTTGTTCCACCAAAATCGGAAAACCTTTCTCAGCTCACTATTATTTACCTTTTCCCTCTTGAACGAACCGTCTCCCTGCTTAACTATCTTGATTATGTACTTCCTTTTGTTTATTTCCTCTCCGATACATATTTCTCCAATGCCAAATGGCATCTTGAAAACATATAGCCTCGAAATCATGCTGGCAACTACTCTTGAGTGAAACGAATGTATGATTTTTGTGTGAACCTTTTCGTCTATACTCAAATCCTCATCGAGGCCTTTTACGGATTTTAAATATGCCCTATAAAACTCCCTTTGCCGGATTGCTGCTACATTTTTTGTAACATAGTCCGTGAGATCTGGATTGGTGTCAACTGAGCCTGCCATATACAAAAGTAATTAGCATTCAGGCATTTGTGGCAAAACACCCAACGTTATTTATTTTTTATAGCGCAATTATTGATTTTATTATGCGCTATTGTTTACTTTTTTAACTACTTAAAGACTATCGGCCCCCAGGGCTTTGAATTGTCCTTAATGTCGCACCATGGCGATCCACAATTTGTGTTCAGTAAAATAGTGTTCATATGCTCTTTTTTTATGTTTTCCTCCCCCTCAAGGAATGCGAGGGAGGAAAACAAATTCAAAATATGAAAAGGAAAACAAGATATTTATGTTGTTATGACAAGCTCAAATCCGTTCTTGAAGCTGTCAAGCAATATTTTCATAGCCGCCTTGCTACTGGTAACGTCCAGGTCTCCATCTTTATTCAGGTCGGCAAATGTGAGCCCAGGGGCTATGCATCCAAGCAAATCGCTCTTGTAATTTCCGACATGTATGAGAATTGCATCCCGGCCGGATACATTGTTTACCAAAAAATGGTTTCCGTACTTCGCGCTGTTCCTGGGGGTGCATTTATATGTGCCCTCAGGGATGCACGACTTTCTTCTTTCGTTGTTAAGCCACGGAAGTTCAACGGTGACAAGGCTTATCCCTGGGCCCGTTAATCGTCCTATGGTTTGGTTTTTCTGGTATGTCCTAATGAGTCTCAGTTGTGTCATTTGCTATTTGAAATTGGGTTAGTTCATAGTTTTTTTCCATAATTATCGAGTCAACTCTTGCTTCAAGTTCCACAATGTCTTTTTCGGTTATAAAAATCAACCGGTCAACCTTGTGGCTTGTTTGTATATAATTCGAGTTGTTGACACTTGGCTCTATGTCTATAAACAAAAGCGCAGATGCCGTTGCGAGAATTGTTTTAGCTGCGAATGTCATTGTTTCTGTCTATTTATTTGTTCAACTTTTAACTCCAATCTTTTCACAGACTGTCTCAAATCTTTGACCTTGTTAAAATAATAGTCCTCAATAGAGTCAAGCGCCATCCTCATTTCCCTCTTGCAGGCAGAAATATCCTTTTGATACTGTATTTCGCTCTCAATCTGATACTCCCGGAGTAGCTTAATCTCTTCATTATGCTGAGTCTTTAAGGCCTTTAGATCTTCTTGGCTTGTGTCTTTTTCATTCGTAAGCTGCGTGTAAAGGAAATTTATAGCAAACCCCAACATGGCCAGGATAAGTATAGCAAATAGCGTTTCCCTCTTTTCTCCAAAAAGAGACCTTATAAATTCCATGTAGGCTGTTATCATCTATTTTTTCCGTTTTTGCCATCACAAATAAACTAATATTTCCACAAATATAGCTTAATATTACTTTTATTTTAATTAAGCTGATTATACGGAACATCATTAATTGATGAAATCGCCCAAACCATGTCCACGGTGAACTCACAAACAACAAATCCGCCAATACAGAAAATAATAGCTTTTTCACCAACGCACCTTCCTTCCGGAAGGCTATCTCCCGGGTTTATGGCTTCATGAACAACCTGTATGTCATATACGCCATCCTGTGTTTTTAAGTCCTGGATGAATATATGTGGCTTGTTGACGACGTGTGGAGCTGTGCCTATGTGGTCACAACCGAGGCTCTGCTTTTCGCATGGATCCATCTTGTTATCGCACTCCGCCACCATTTTCACCTGTCCCGTGTAAAGAGATCTATTGGGATTTGTATAAAGCCTTAGCGTTCCGCTTACGGCAGCTACAATCAGGTCATTCCCATTTTGGTCTTTGAACTTCACATTCATATTATACTCGTTTTGTAGTTACAATTACTTTCATAGTGCCACCCGAAATAGAGTCAACGTTTGCAGCAAGCGCCAACTTTCTGTTATTTCCGGTAGAAAGTGTAAAAGGCAATGAATTTAAAACAAACACAGGCGTGGCCGCTAAAGTAGCACAATCTCCGGTAGTGCTATTTAGCCCAGAGTCGGCATCATCCAAATCAATTCCTAAAGAAACATAAGCTCCTGGATTAAAAACAAGAGAATCTGTGTACACTACAACTTCCGAAATAAAGAAACCAGGCATAATGTATAGATCAGGAATGTCAATATTGCCTGTGGATCCCTTTCCGGGACTTCCATCAAAATTTATAAGCAGATCGTATGTTATGGAGTTAAAATCAGATTTTGTTCCTTTTTCTGGGAAGTTTGTTGGTTGAGCAAGAACAGCATCTGTATAATCAGTTCCCTGAGTATTAAAAGAACAAAATTCTTGCCTAAAATCAAGCATTCCGAAGTTTTCTTGATATGCTCCATTTATAAAGGCAATATTAGCTTGATACGAATTTATTATGGTATTTGTACTGTTTGGTCCGTTTTGTTGGAAAGCAAAATTTGTGAATGAACACCATTCTTGCACTGAATTATCAAAATTTAAATATTGCTGAAAAGATTCATTAGATAAAGTAAGCCCATGCTGCGAAGAACCGCTAACAAAACTTATTTGAAATTGAGAAGAATAGCTATCTAAAATTACATTATATTGATAACATCTTGTAGGTTCATCAAGCTCTTCTTCTGCATTAAAATTAAGATTATATTGCCAAGAACCGTTTCTTAATTCAACATAATATTGATAAGATCCCCAGTCTAAAATAATGTTAGCCTGAGAGGAATTATTGGATAAAATTAGTAATTCTTGATAAGCAACAGTGTTTTCATCTGTATGAACCCCAATCTTTATATTATCTTGTGCCGACCAATTAGTTATAATAATTGATTTTTGATAAGCTCCTGAATAGAATTTGCAATTTTTTTGATAACTATAATTCTCAATTTTTATTTTTTCGAATTGTGTATTATATCCATAGTAATTATCTATTATGTAAGAATGATTCAACACATCAATTCCTGCCATATAAATACCCTTAAAGTTAACAAATTCAAAAATTGAATCTTTTACGGTTATTCCTGACACGCCGCCATAAAATTGTGTTTCTTGATTTATTCCCATTGTGTAATTGCCCCATTGTGCAACTGCAATTGCGTGAAATGTAAATGACACTCCAGGACTTCCTATTCCATTCCACCTGGAATAAGGAAAAATAACATCGACTTCATTTTCTATATTTCTTCTTCTGCTGATCCAATCGTGTCCATAATCGTACTCAATATAGTCTAAAACCAAAGTGTAATCAGTCGAATTATATGGTACTTTTTCCCAATTTGTTCCATCAAGAGTTAAGACATCAAGAGCCGTTCCTAATGCTCCGGTTATACTTGTCCAAACATAACCGCCCCATATTTTTTTTGATCCGACAACATATGCGTTAGGACGCGAATTAACTTGCTCACTATCACCATCCCATATGTTATACAATCCTACACCATTTCCTATTGCATAATTTAAAGTAGCGTCTGAGTTACCTCCTGGTATATTCAAAAGATCTCCGTTTGTATATCCTGTTCCAGGACTGACAACAGTTATTGCGGTAACTTCTCCAGCATTGGTAACTATGTCAACAATTAAGCCAGTACCAGTTCCGCCGGTTACAGCAACATTAGATGCATTTGCATAACCACTGCCAACAAAAGATATTGTTATAAAAATAGGTGTAGGATCAACATCATTATACAGATCTTGTCTATAATTCGGATTCCAAAATTCACCCCAACCTTCCTTACTAAATTTAGTTTCAGTTATTCCAGTCAAATAGATATTTACACCAGAATCAGTACCATCATCATAAAGAACCGGAATATCCACTTGCTGCTCAATAGTATTCATTTTATTTTTATGAACTCCTGTTATCTTATACAGTTTGTTTGGTACGACTTGTTCGCTTGCCACAAGCTCTTGTGCCTGGGCGAGTGTTATTTCCTCATAGCAACAACCAGCATTGGCGTTTGATCCTCCGCAGCAGCATTTTGTTCTTATCAGTTCTAATATAGCCTTTTTATTCATATTTATGTTTTTTATCCTCCTACACCTAAACACATTAATACCTGAATCCTGGCAATAGCCGGTGTCCCGCTACCTGGCACAATGTAATTGAAAAAAGACCCATCGGCCCAAAACTGCATACTCATTGTTGTCTCTTCGTTGTCTCCGAGGTTAGAGTTGCCGTTTTCCCATATTTGCATTGAGTTTGCCATTTTATATTTCTATTGTTAAACCGACCAACGGATTAAATTCTTCAACTTTTCTCTTTGTAACTGCATGGCGATCTCCTTCTTGTTTTATGAACCCGACCAGTTCCTCCTGAGACATTGAGTAATATTTTTCTTCCGGAAGCATTAAAACTCTTTTAATTATTAAAGATCCATCGTCATCTAAATAATCAACAAGAATATTGATTTGTGTTCCGGCTTGATTTTGTAAATCTGTTATTACTGCTTTCATAATTATGCATTTATTGCTGAAAAAGTATCTACATATAAACTTCCTGCGGTTCCATCGCAGTCCACTACAAATTCAAGAACCCCATCGTCTGTAACGGCTGCTGTTGTTCCTGATAAAGTTTCCCAGGCAAGATCGCTTGCAGCTGTCGCTGTGTCAAGTACAGTATCTGCACTAATACCGAGTGCATCATTTCTTTTTAGTATTAGTCTTGCTCTTGCGCCATTGTAGGAGCCATCTTCATAAACATAAACAGTCGGAGTACAAGTTTGTCCATTAAGAATAGGCACTTTGAATCCTCCATTTAGCCCAGACGACTCGTGCTTTCTATCCGTCCTATTGGGCGTCATCTTAATTGAAAACCCGCCTGCCTGAGTTGTCACCGTCTCAATCTCTATTTGACCAGTTTCTTTCCATGTTCTATGCAGTCCACTTGTTTGATTATGCTTTTGTGATCCTATAATAAAAATCCCATTATATGGACCTGTGAAAGTTACATTATTTGAAGACAATAGTTTTGTATTATATGCGGTGACATATACTCCATATGAAACTCCAGATATGTTTATATCATTAGTATGCGCAGTTTTTATTCCAGAAACTTCAGAGCTAACACAGCTATACATTTTAACATTGCATGGAATATTTGCTGCTATATCAATAAAGCTTGTAGTTGCAAAAGATGAGTCTCCATTTGATACTACATTTATTAGAGTTGGGAAAGCTGCGTATCCGCCTGAAGCGTTAATTGATATACTTTTCCCATTATTACCAAATAATGTGGCATTTTCGATGGTACAAATACCTGCACCAATGGCCATACCATCACATCTCCAAGCTGTTGAATTTTTAATTATACCTTTATTTGCCATTACAATATTAAATCCTGATGAAGAACTGCTATGAACCGTATTATTATCTACATTAATATTTGCGGCATAATTAGACCCAGTGCTTACAGTTAAGCCAGTACCAGATGAAGATATTAAATTATTAGTTACAGTGCATTGGCTGTAATTTATTACAAACCCTCCGATAATAGCCCTAACCACAGTGTTGTTGTCAATAACAACGGTCGCTCCTGCATGGTTAGTTCCAGTAGTTGATATAGCCTGTTGTGCAATGTTGTAAAAAGTGTTATTATTTATGTCTATATTTTCTGCACTAACTAAATATATACTGATAGACCCAGAAGCAATAAAATCATAAAAAGAACAATAAGATATAGTGCTTGATAAAGTGCTACTAAAAGTGAAGCCATATTTATTAGCAGTATTATTTCCTAACCATGAAAACTCTGTCCAGTAACAATTTGAACGTCCTCCTGCATACACATATATGTAACTTTGTAAAGTGCTACTCCATCCTTTTATTTGCACATTTCTTGTTAAAAGAATTATTTCTGCTTGTGTTGGAGCTGTGCCCTCATGAGCAAAAGCTAATCCACCGCCAGCTCCCGCAAACCCATCTACTGTTAATGTGGATGCTCCAGCATTACCATTTAATAGGCCAACTTCTGCCTGCCCCACCGTTCTTGTAGTTGAACCGATAGCTATTTTATCATTGTCGAGCCAACCAGTATCAGTGTCAACTCCTAATGACGTACTGTTTATTGCTTCATCCGTATTAAGAAGACATTTTACTACATTTTTTCCAACAGTCCTACTGAGTCCATGCGTATTTAACGTACCACCTCTTCTAACTTCCAAGCCATAATCACCATTAGCTGGACAATCAAATTGCAATACCATTGTAGAGTCTCTTGGGCATTCTGCTCCTAATGATCCCATGTTCATAGTACCTTCTGCAAAAATTATTATACTATTCGAAATCCTTAGTGAATAATTTGTTGCAGCAGTTGTTTCCCATGTTAAAGTACCTCCTTTGCATATTGCTATTCCAGGACCAAGCAACGCATTTGCCGCTGTTGGCTGACTGCCAAAATCAGTGGAGGCTGTGTTATCCATTGTTACTGTAAAATCGTTTCCTGTTGCCGCACCTGTTCTTTCTCCAGCTATAATTAAATCATCTGTTGCGGCTGGAGCCTGAGTTGTTGTAGTAACTAAAGCTCTACAAACATTCGCTGCTGTTGCATTTCTAAAAAGTGTTAGTTGCGTAGAACTACTTGTTGAAACTTCTAATTTATATGCAGTTGCGGCTAAAAGAGTTACAGGCGAACTTAATTTAAAAAATACCCATCCACCATTAGCGTCAGCAGTGATTCCTGCTGGAATGTCACTCATGTTTATTGTAACAGTAGTTCCTGCAATAGCAGAATTGTCTGCGCTTAAAACCAATCTTACACTTACCGTTCCAGTTGTACCAGTTCTATTACTTATTTTTATTCCTAAGTGGCTAACAGTTATTGCGCCAGGCGTAAACGCCGCAGTTCTTGTTCCAGAAAAAGCAGTAGTTACTGTATGGCTTGTTGTGTGAAGTGTTAAATAAGACGTAGAATCAACAAGCCCCCATGTAGCTGCCGCTGTAAAGTTTCCGCTCGCTATACTTGCTAATGTTGCCATATCTTATGCAGTATCGTCATCATAGTAAGTAATAGAATACCATACATTCACAGCCGCTCCAACGTCAAGAGTCAATTTTTCTCCGGCATTTGTCGCAAACAAAAACCCGGGCGCCGAAGTCGTTAAGTTCGCTCCGAAAACAGATCCGGCAGCTGGAGATTGTAAAGGAACAGTCCACAATGCTGTGCCGCCGGCACCATTGCTTTTAAGCACAAGTACGTTTTGAGTGGTGGAATCAGTAAAAAAGGCATATCCAACTACCTTTATTCTTTTCAATGCAACCGCTGCCACAATATCGGTATCCGCTGTCACCGCGGTTGATCCGGATGTAACAGTTTTGAGGGTTTTGCCATGGCCAACGTTTCCTATGGTATTTGTTCCGGCCGGGAGTGCGCTCGCTAAGTCAACTTGAAGCTCTCCGGCGGCATCAACTTTAAGGGCCCTGGCATTTGTTCCGTCGGTACCCAGGGCGACCATTCCCTTTGCCGGGATAGCGGCTCCTGTGGTGCCAATAGCATCGTCAATAAGCTCTAAAGCTGACAATGCTGCACCATCTATTTGAACAACAAAAGTGCCTGAATTGTCAACAGTAAGGCTACCTCCATTATCTGTAATGGGTATAGAGTCAACATGCTTTATGTAAATCTCTCCCTTGTTTGTGGCTCTAATCGCAATATTGTCCCCGTCATTTGAGGTTACGGCCCCGAGTGAGTCGGCCCTTACCGCCATTGACATTGAGCCAACTGGATCTGCCGCGGCAGGAGCATCTTCTGTATATTGAGTGCCTCCGCCAAATGAAGTTATTTGGTTTCCAGAGGCATCTACAAGTTGAACAGACAAAGCCCTTTCGGACCCTCTTGCAGCTGACGTGAGAGCATTTCCTGAGCCATCTTGGACTCTTACCGACCAGTTTCCTGATTGGGAAACCGGTATGGCACTTTGGTTTGATGCAATAACAACAGGAGTTGATGATGCCATCAATGCCTGACCCAAAGAAGGGGTTTTAGTGTCAATATTGGAAAGACTGGCATTACCAGTTGACTGCAAAGCAGAAGTGGCCGCGCCTGTTGGCAAAGAAATAGTTCCACTAATATCAACTATGTTCCATATACCGGATTGGGCAGCTTGAACTAAAAATGTGCCGTTATTGTCAACCGTGATAGAGTTGCCTCCATCCTGGATGTGAACAGCACTTGCTCCTGCACCGTTATTAATGGTAACGTCTCCTATGTCAACCCCTGAGTTTGCCCCAAGAATACCTATGCTTGCAGATCCGGCTCCGAGGACTACCGTTTCTCCATCCAAAGTCACCTTCAAATCACCAGTTGCTGACATTTGCAGTGGGTGAGTGTCTGTACCATCGTCACCGGCAACTACGACAAAGACACCTGGGAGCGCGCTTGACTCAGCAGCGGTGCCAGGCATAGTAATAACATCAACGTCTCCAATATTATTTGTCCCGGCCGGCAAAGAGGCTACAATGTCAACCTGTACTTCAGACCCAGAAACAGTTCCAGCAAGTGTGTCTATTTTTAGGCTTATATTGGACGTATCCGCGTCTATTGTTGTCAACAAAGGCTCTATTCCATCAATATGCCCGATAATTGTAGCCTGGTTGGCAGCTGTTGCGGCACCGATAGGCAATGCGGAGGCAGATATTGATATTGAAGATCCGGAAACATCAACTTTGTCTGTGGCAAAAACAAGAGGCCTAATATCTAAATTTGTAGCCGAAACAGGCACCGGAGTTGCTCTTAATTGAGCATCGGTAAGTGGTCCGGTTACGGCTATTGAGACAGAACTTACGATATTTACATTCTGAGTTCCGGAAGGCACTATCGTAACTGTACCTGATACAGGTTGAATCACGGCAGATCCGTCCACCTTAGCAGCGCCGGCGGCAGTAATTGAAAGATTATGGCCCAGGCCAATATCCTTTATCGCTATTGTCTCAAATGCACTCATCTATGTCGCATACCAATTACTGACCTTATCACTTTTTAGAGTGATAGCGGTTCCCGTGAAATGTATTTTTTTTACAGCAACTCCCATAATAGTATCTCCACCAACTCCGGTAACATCTATTGTGTTTGCAAGATAGTCTTTTTTCGTGATAGTTATGGTAGAATCATTGCCGAGGGCTGGAGGCATTAAATAAACAATGTTGCCAAGAGTAGCGTCACATATGCTTAGGTGATTTCCACTCGTTGATACATCACTATATGGAGAGTCAGCAAATGCTATATTATGTACCAAATATCCACCAGATGATGATATATTTATGGTTACGTCATCACCTATCCGAGACATTGTGCCTCCGGATCCTGTTACGTTTATTGATTTTACTGTTCCAGGGAGTCCGAGATCTACCCCATGGTCTTTGAACTGTATGGAATCGTTTTTTGTATTCCATTTTGCTGCATTTTCAAATGTAAATGGAGATACAAATTGATCTGCAATTATTCCGGCATCCACATCGGCCAATGATGCTTGATATGCAAATTCACCAAAAAACTCCCAGGCAACACCTGTGCTTATGTAATATCCCTTTGGGTAATATGTGCCACCAAGATTTCCAGGAAGCCATTGTGTTCCCTGTGAGTTTCTTACAGCCACTATTGTATCAGCGGCAACCGGTTGTGGCCGGTCAACATTTAGTGCAGAGAAATTTGTATGATATGTTAAGTTTTCTAAGCCAATGGTAGTGTATGGCTTTAATATGCAGCCATTTGGTGTTTTAACAAGAACGTAGTCTCCTATTTCAAGGGGCGTGTCGCTTTGTTGCACCCCAAGAAGCTGTGTGCATATTTCAAGGCAGTATTTTAATTTGCATACAGCCTCGTCTATTAGTTTTTGATACGCTACCTTGTTCATTTTTTTCTTTATAATGGGACTTGCGCTGCACTATCATTGTTATCATTATTTAAGAAATCGCCCTTTGGCATGAACCTGTTAATGCTCATCAAGGCATTGTATGTTCGCATAAACACGACCGACTCAAGCTCCAACGGGATAAGGAAGTCTTGATCTAAAACATTGCACTTGTTTTTCCTTCTTCCGCAAACAGGGAACTCGATCACGTCAAGCGGATCTTTAAATATTGCCGACATTGCCACTCTCTTCAGCTTTGTTGTTTTAGTGAGATTAGAGTTGGCATATATGTATAAATGGAATTTACCATCCACGTTTCTGAATGTGTAGTATGGATTTTCGCGAACTCCTTTGTACCGGCTACATATCACATGCTGAATGTCATACCATGGCTCGTACTCAAACTTTACTCCGCCATCAACCGTTATAACAGTGTTTGGAATCGGCTTTAACAAGTCCGGAATTAACTCTATTGATTTAAGCCACTTGCACCCCTTTTCTGGTGCGCATGGACAATCAGAGGCAACGTCAACAGGTTTTAATTCTATACATGGAATTGTTTGTTCAAGCGTCAGGTCAATGTCTGCTCTTTTCTGGAACTCTTCATAAAGAACAGCATTTCTAAAAATGCTTAGGTAGTAATAAATGAGCTTTTTAGGAAATCTTATGCTTTGCGTTGGCCTGCCAGATAAATCTCCTAAATAGTGTGTAAACGCATCTATTGTACTCCTTACGCTGTGTTTCATTTATGATACGCTTGTTGATAAGCTTGAGTTTTGTGGCGACGACGTTCCCTCTATACCACCACCGGTAGGAGAAAATGACACATTGTTAAGTACATTTTGCGCAGACTCAATCTTTGATTTTAGTATTTCATTCTCCGCCTTTATGGCTGTTATCTTCATAGATATTTCGTCTATCGCTGTTTGCTGATCGACAGTCCTTGTGGCAGTCTTGCCGCTTTGATCACTCAGAGTAAGCTTTACGGATCCCATGTCTTTTATTTGGGCGCTTATCTGAGATAGCGTATGCTCGTGACCCTTGACAATATTCAAAATGTCTCCGAGGTCACTATTTTTTAATGCGTCGTGGTATGTTTCGAGCCTTGCCTGGGTAGCTTCTATGCTACCGATCATTTCTTGCAGGCTCCCCTGAAATGGACCGGAGTGCGATCTATCTTTTACATCGTAAATAGCCCAAAATTCTCCGGACTCGGATGGATTATAAAGAACAACCTTTTTAGACAAATCAACTATTCCGCTTTTTGTCTGTACCCTAAGCGATACGTCAATATCAATTGGATACATGGCATTGTTCACATTTACAGAAGATATTCTTTCCGGAGTATCCATGTAAATGTTCTTTCCGGATTCAGACCTACCTGAAACCACAACCCGGGAAGATAATACATCTCCCTCTCCATTTAGCTTCTCGGTAAGATTTATCCCTATGCTGGCACCTGTGTTTGTGGTGCTTACTGAGTAATAAAACTTTGTCCCAAGAAACATAGAGGCATCAACACTGAGCCTGTTGTTATTATACGGTATGCCTGAGTGCTTTATGTCGTTTGTAGAAAAGTTTGTAACCTTTTGCAGTAGGGTGCCAAGTATTTCGTCTCTTGAAGCAAAGCTGCTGTCACCAACGAGCATCTCCTTTGTTTCAAATTTGGCGTTTTTGTACCCAAGCAATTCGTTTATTATGGCAACAATTACGTCTGAGTATTTTTGACCATTTCTGATATTAAGCTCAGGAATATCCGGGCCACTCCAATATATACCACTGTCTGGGTACATTCCTAACATTTCACGATTTCCTAAAGCCATAGATTTACTTTTTATACGTAATCAAAGACGTGAGCCCAGGTGCCTCCATTTCTGGCCCACACCCTTAGCAAGTCATCATACTTCCTGATCAGTATGGCAGAATCTGAAATTCCGGTAGGAGCCGCTGGCGGCACTGCCGTTATTCCGGGAGCCGGTGTGGCGACAACATCTGCTGTGGCATGAGGGTTGGCTCTTACCACGTTACTTCCTATCGTAAAGTCTCCGGCACTTAAAAGAGAGAACTCCAGTACGCCGGACCCATTCGACAAAGGAAATTTATTTTGCGCGTTTGCTTTTTCAAGCTGACTTATATTCATGTTCTACTTTTTTTTAAACCCAATATTTGACATGTGCCTTTTGTGCCCCGGCGACACCACCAACTGAAGGATTAAAGGCCGACACCATTGTTATCGTATTGGCCAATATGGTCCAATCTGTCGTGAAGATCTGAATTTTATCATTACGATATACCTCGATTGGCGTTCCAGCCTTTGGGCTCACGCTAAGGACAAGTGTGTTTGTTCCATCACCGGGGCTAAAGTATTCGACAACTTGTTTTGCCAAAACACCTGTTCCGTCTATGCTCAACAGGTTTCCGGATGTCGCAGATATGTTGACCTCAACGTCTATTTCATTGTTGGGAGCATCAAGAGACACAGCGACACTTGCGTTTTTAGCATTTATGCCCCTAAACTCAAGATCAACACCTGTTTTTTGTTTGAAAACCCCAACGCCTCCTGCATTTTGGTTAGAGGCGGTATTTACTTCTCCTGCGTTTGCAGGGATTGTTATTGTCAACACGCTTCCAAGGATCGTGGCTGTCGCTCCTGCTCCAACGACATTTACGGTCGTGACTTCACCTGCCGTTCCAACATTCACTCCTTCATCCTGCCATTGAATGTCTGCCTGCTTATCGCCATCAAGTTCATTTATAGCTGCCTGAACTGTTACGGCGGCAACATTTCCGGCCGGTGTGCTTACAATGTCAGATGCACTATTAAACCCTGGTACCCACGCTGACGATCCATTATCCCATAAAAGGGTGTGATTGGCCGCGCCTCCGGACGGTGGCGTAATTGTGACTGTATCTGTGGCAGAAGCAACGGCGGTAAATCCTTTTGATGCCCTGATGGCCAAGGTATCGGCATTGCTAATTGTCTGAGACGGCCCGGAGTTTCCGGAAACAGTAAAGGAAAACATTGTGGCTGTCGGAATCTCTATGTATGCAGATCCGTTCCATATGTAGAACTTGTTTGTTGCCTGATCAAGATAAATCTTGTCAGCCTCGCCAGTTACCGGGAATGATGCATAATTTGCATATTGCTCAAACTCGGACGGCTGAACAGGAGTCTTCCACTTTGGCAAGCCGCCTTCAAGCGTAAGAACATATCCGTCTGCGTCCGGAGGCAAATACTTTGGCACCCTTGTACCGTCTGTAATAACAACAGATCCGGAAGTCGTAGATTTTTCAAGCTGATTTATATTAAGTCTTACCATTTTTCTTCTTATTGATAGTAAACAATCGAAACAGTTTCTCCAAAGCTTCCGCCACCTGATGGTCCGAATGCGGCCGTGAAGCTTACAACGTCACCCAATATAGACCACTCGGTCAAGGACAATAATAGGCCATTTCTGTAAACAAAAACAGGGAATCCGGCAAGCGGTGTATTGGCCAATGTGACATTAGTGTCTCCCTCGCCTGGCGAAAAGTCCTGCTGGACCGGTTTAGGCATTATGGTCCATGAGGAAAACAAGGCAGGCCCAGACACAAGTGCTGGTCCTGACACCTCAACCGGTCCTCCACCTGTATCGCACCACAGAGAATATTCAAAGCTCCATGGGAGAGCCGGATCCGTCGGTGTGACATAATACTGGCCGGTATTGTTGTTAAAGTACGAAATCGTACAGTTTACAGCCGATCCAACGTCCGGGACCGCAGTTGTTATACCTGCCGTGCAAACAGTGTCGTTTGCCAATACATTTCCGCACAGGCATGACCATGGGTCGTCAATGGCTCCACCTGAAGGAGGGCAGTCTGCGCACACACCAAGGGTAATTGTCTCGGTAAGCACATTGTCAGATCCGTCAGTATCAAGCCCAGACACAGTTGCAATGAAATTCCAAGGGGCTCCAAGCAAATCAACCGTTTTTTGTATGTAAAAAACGCCGATAACTATTTGCCCAGAGGTCATTGCACCAATGGTCCAGGTATTTCCTACCCTGGACCCCTGCTGAAGTACGTCTGAAGGTAAAAGAGTCCATCCCGGATCAAGGCTAAGGTTTACGGCAACGCCGACATTGTTGGTTGGTCCGTTTTCAACGGTAATAGTCCAGGTAACTATCTGGCCTATTGTGTTTATATTGTTTGGTGTAATCATATGTTTAGCTGATTTTTAGGTTATGAACAGCTCCGCCAACAACTCCAATTTCAGGAGGGATTGGGCCGCATGTTCCGGTACATTCATCACATTGCTCCCCGTCCGGACATACAACGTCGTGGCACTTTGTCTTGACTGTCACAGTAAGCATTGCCGTTTTCTTGTACTGGAAATCCGGGCATGTCATTGTGTATTGTATGGTATAGCTTGCGCCTGAAACAGCTGCCGGCAATACACGATAGCTTATTACGCCATTCAGTATTGTCACGTTTGAGAAAATAAGCTCGGAGTAAACAAGCTCATATTCAACACCGGTTCCGCAGTCTGTAAACGTAGATATGGTTTTCAGGTCAAACGTGTTTGTTACTGGCGGACACCCTTCTGAAGTTATTATGGCGTCTGTCTCTCCGTTGCTTGCGCCAAGGCATGCTTCGGTGCATGGGTTGCATTTTTTACAGCCCGGAGGACATGGATTTTTCATGCAAACCTTGATGGTGCCCTCGGCCCTAAAAATCGAGTTGGGGCAGTCAACCTCGTACCGAAGTATAAAATCCTTCCCCTCTTCATAATAGTCGGTGGTATCAAATGAAAGGAGCCCGGCCTGAGTCAATGACACGTTGGTAAAGGCCAACGTGTCATAGTGTTTCAGGCTCCAAACAGGCGTAGTAGTGCATATTGACAAGTCGTTTTTGTCAGCAAGATCAATTTGAACTGTCTGTCCGCACGGAGACGGACCGTCAGCGCAGCCCACAAGTATGTCGTTTACTTGTAGGCACCCAGAACATGGGTTTGCTGGTGGAACAACTGTTACTTTACAAAAACAACTCATTTTTTAACAATTTAGTAGGTAAGTTATTGATCTTTGCTCATTTACATCATCGACGCACTTAAACAAGATCGTATGTGTCGTATTATTCGGATAGTACCCAATAAGGTTTCCGCCGGCTCCGATGACGCCCTTGAACACTCCATCCACAAAGCACAGCACAGACTTGGCATTTATGTTCGTAACCGTAAGCCTTCTGTTTCCAGGAAGAGCGCCAGTTGTAGAGCATGCAGCTGAAGGATCGTCTGTCAGGGTACATGTTGAGGCACCGGTGCATCCAGTATAGCATATTGACAATGTGCATGGGTCACCACCGGTTGAAGTGTATGTGACAACCAGCTTTTTGCCAAGATTCGGGTTGCTTAATGCGCCATAATTGATCGTTTGTCCAGGATTAATTGTCTGAAGGTTTCCGTCAGAGAACTGAGCCCCGGTACAGTTCGTGTTTTCAGTTGACTGGAACTGTACCTGAACGGCAAACGATGAGTTGTTTGTTATTGACGGGTTACATCCTCCGGATATAACTATGTCGCTCTCCACAACTCCGCATCCAAGTGTTCCGCCACCTCCGCCAGTTGATCCACAGTTTGTTGATGTGTATGACTTCGTTACGGAGCAGCTTGTGTTTCCAGTTCCGGCATCCTTGTATATCCTGTTTCCGTATGCCAGGTTCACAACCTCTATTGAATACAGGGTGCTTGAAGCCAGGTTACAAGATATGGTGTAGATCGAAGTGCCGCCACCGTGATTTATTGTCTCCGGAGCGCAAACAAGGCTAAGGCCATTCAGTACGCGAACCTCATATGCGCCAGCTATGCCTGTCAAGGATATTTTGACTTTCGCATTGGGACCGCTGCAAAGGTCATCCATTGGTACGAAATCATGCGTACAACAGTTGACGGCCACAGTTCCATAGGTTTCGGATCCATCCGGGCTCTTTATTGTAAGGGTCCTTGTTTCGTTGGCTCCATCGGTAAAGAACAGTCCAGTATCTCCCGTCGCAAAAGGTCCGTATCCAGATCCAGGGTATCCGGCAGAGTGAACATTGAATGATGCCACACCAACAACGCTCAATCCAGTCGTGCAATCGTAAGATATTGTGGCAGATGCACAGGCAACGACATTTATGTTTTTGACAATCGTAATTCCGTCAGTAGTCAAAGACACAGTTCCGACCCCATTTGCAGGAGCTACCGAGAAATTGGTGCATATCTCAACACCGGCCTGGGCATATATGCTTCCGCTATACACGGTCACATTGTTCACGTCCTTCACGAGGGCTGTGTAATATGCTGTTCTTGTTGGAGTAAAGCAAAACTTCTGCACACCGGAGATACATTTCATCAATGCTGAGAAATCGAATGAGTTTTGAGAACAAACAGGCATGAATGATGACTTTATGTGCGAGTTCCCGCACTGATCAAGCAATCTTACCCACACGGTCTGACCCTCTGTTCCGTTGTATGTAAATGGATCGGCCCCAGAAGTAGCCAGTATTGTTCCAAAACTGTTGTCGGACGCGACCTGGAGAGTATATGCCGGGCCGACGCCTCCTGCATAGTTCGATGCAGTAAAGAAAGGAGTCAGGCCATTACATCCATTTACTATGTCAAAGCTTGGAGAAGCAGGGTTTACCACAAATTCTGCATTTGCGGAGCATCCACCTCCACAGTCAACCTCAAATACATATGCGTCTCCGCTATTGTTGGCGCACAATGGGAATGGGATCGTGTATGGCGTAGCATACGTCCCGGTATGGACCAAGGTTCCGGAAACCTTTCTTTTTATGGTAAATGTTCCAGGAGTTGCACATCCAGTAAGAACTGTCACAAGCTCTCTCGTCTCAGGGTTGTATGACAATGTGCTTACACTTGCTTCGCAGCATCCACTAATCGCTATGGAGTCTGATTTGTCGCAGCCCAGGCAGTTCACAGCCATTACAACATATGTTCCGTCCGTAGCCACCGGCAAGTTTGTGGCAAATGCACCATTTGCGTCAGTGACAACAGTTGATGCCAAGTTACCATTCAGGTATATCTTGGTGCTACACCCTGCGACCGGAACAAGCGGCGCGCTTGTCTTCATTATGGTTCCGGTTACATCAATTCCATTGGTGCAATCGCCGGCCAATGACATGGTTATTGTGGCGTCAGTACACAAGAAGCAGTCAGCTCCAAGTGACGGAAGGTTGATTATGAGCGGATCATTGCAGTCGTCACAAGGGTAAACCAACTTAACCTCTTTTATCGGAAGGGTTTTGGTTATTGTGACATTGCCAGCAAAAAGCTTGTGTGATGCGTTTACATTGTAGTTTGCGTGGAACTCACCATTTATGTAAAGCTTAAATGGCTCAGATGTTGTCTTGAAAAGGGCGCACAGCTGAACTTCGTCTATCCTTATTGACAGACCGCACGGATCCAGCTGAGTGATTTCAAGGTCTTCGGGCTGGTATGGCACATATTTTGAGTTCGTGCCTCCGTCGCACTTGTAAAATGCATCCCTGGAGCATCCGCAATCCGAGGACAACTTATAGTATTTGCAAAGTTCGAGTCCGTCTGCCTCTGTAAGAATATCGGTAAATGTGTCGGCAGATGGCTCTTGTGAATAGGTTTTCTTGATCTGAGTCCAGGTTGATCCATTTGAGGATTTGAACCATGTCAGGATCGGGTTTTTGCACCTTTGAACCTTTCCAGAAAGAGCTGAATATGTGCCATTTTCGCCTCCGGATTTGCGATACAAGATAGTTTTTCCTATCTGATATGTACACTTGCTCACTGTGTTTGAAAGCAAACCAACGGATTCTACATACATGGTAGTTTCGACTATCTTGTATGTTTTTCCTCCTTGGACAACAGTTTGGCCATTGGCCTTTACATTGGCATTTACGCTCGAATTGTCTGATCCGGAAAACGCAGTTATTACGTTGGTGGTTATGTTTATTTCAGATCCACCGACAAGAACAACTCCGGCCCCATTAACCTCTTTTGCGACCTGTTCCCATGTGTACCTTATGTTGCCAAAGATAGAGTCGTCCCCGATGATTCCAGTTACGCCAAGAGCGGTGTCGGCGACGGCAGGGCCAATTCTCAGGGTCGTATTAACAGTCCTTTGTGTGGCAGATGTGGTCAATGCGGCATGCGCGTATATGTCCCGGCATTCGCAGCAATCCTTTGTACTTAGTGTGCCCTTTATAGTGCAGTCACCGTTGTCTTCAATTTTTAGAGTGTCCTCACAGCCATTTTTAGGTGTTGGTGTTCCGGGTTTGCAAGAACCCTCTATACAGTCACAATCCTTTCCGCAGTCAGCAGGGGTTGCGCAATATATGTTTGCGCATGGCGTTTTGCCACACTTGCCTCCGTCCTGGCAATTACAGCCCTCTGGACAGTCAGTGTCTTTTAGGCAGCTAACCTCGGCGCAATTAACACACAGCTTGTTTTTGCATCCACAATTCTGACCAAGGCATGGATTTTTTTCATCACATGGGCCATTACAAGGAGATCCCTCGCAGTTGTCCGGGGTGGTACATTCGCATCCCGGGGTCTGGGCACACTTCGTACAGTTTAGCGAATTACACGGAACGCAATCGTTATTTTCATTGCATCCGCATCCAGGGGCACATGGCATTCCCGGTCCGCATTTTCCGCTACATGGGTTGGTGCCGCAATTATCCCCGTCCTTACAGATACATCCGTCGGGGCACTTACCATTTTGGCACTTTACGTTGCAATCCTGGCAGAAACAATTTGTTCCGTCAAGATTAACGCAAATATGTCCCGGAGGGCATGATGGATTATTGCAATCGCATATTTTTACACAGCATTTTCCAGGAATATTGCTCGGCGTATATCCTGGGGGACATGTATAGTCTCCGCACTTTCCGTCCGGCATACATTTTTTACATGGTCCGCAATCCTCGTCTCTTGTGCAGTCGTCAATAGGTTCACAATCACCGGTTTTTAGGTTTAACCTAAATCCGTCTTCGCATTCGCAACCATTTGGACCGCATTTTTGGTTAGGCTTTACGCAATCCGAGCTTTTTACGCACTCAACGCAATCACAGGTGTCCGGGTTAAGAACACCGGCCTGGCACTCCTTCAATACGATTATGCCATCAACACACTCCTGGCAGGCAGCCAAAGGTGTCTGATTATTACATTGTACGCACTCGCCTTTTTGATTTTGATATGGTTTGTCTGGTGGGCACTTACACTTGCCTGACTCACAAACCTTTCCTCCGGTACACGGGTGGAACTCGTCGCACTCAACGCAATTTCCGCCCGAACAGAACTCGTCCTCTTCGCATTGAGATACGCAGTATCCATTGGGGCCGCAAGTATGGCAGTCTGGGCAGTCAGAATCGGTTGTGCATGGGCATATTTTAAGCCTTTGTTCTCCGCATGTTGAGCATTGTTCGCTGCAATCTATTTTCACATAAATACAGCCATCCGGGCAGTCGTCTGGCACCTGGACTTTTATTTTTACCGGGTTCCCAGAAGCATCCTTTAAAAGCTCACAAACTATATTTGCGCAGTTTGGCTTTTCAAATGTTATCTTAGGGTTAGTGCATGTAACACCGTCAGATGTTGTTATGCTGTTGATGTTTACATAATAAGTCTTTGCCATTTCTACTTTTTTTCTAATTGCAAATTTGAACACCTAATATTTCTGATGCAGCTTCGCAATTTATGTTTGTGCTATCAATACAAAATTTTAAATCACATAATGTCACTTTTGAGTCATGGCCAAGATTAATATCGCAGCTTTTTCTTTCTGCATTGTAATCAATAATGAAACCACACTCAACAAGCTTTGAAACAACCTCTGCCTTTACTCCACACTTGATCAGATTGACATAAGCATCAAATTCGAGGCTACAATTATGAGAATCAACCATTAGGTCGTATTGCAGCTTGCAATCGTCAATGTCAACGGTAATATCTGTGTTAAGCTCGCATGGCTGCTTATTTTGAATACTTACCGCCACTATCAGATCACACTTGTTGCTTATGTCGGCAACACTTATGTCGTAAAGTAATTTTGGATTAGTCTCTAAGAAAACACTGCCGAGGCTAAATTTGGTGCATATTCCAAGATATGCCGCCTCCCATGACTCATACACAATACAATCAGGATTTTTCAAAACCCAGTCATTGTATCCGGAAGAATCTATTATCACATCTGCCCGATTAGAGTCTGAGCAGCATGAAATATCTGCAATTCCAAGAATGTTGTCAACTATTTTTTGTATATCGTTATCGCACAAACATTTTTGAAACACAGGGATCCTTGAGTATGCCTTATATTTTTCAAGCAGATTAAGGTTTCTCAGCAAATCCAGCTCTTTGTCTTTACAAAGAAGCCCTTTAGCGTATCCATTGTCAAGATATTGATCTTTTTTCAAAGAGTTGTCTGACAACTTAACCTTTGCAGCATAAATGGTGTCGCCCACTATTTTGCTATCTACATCAAAGCAAATGTCTTTGCAATGATCGCAGCATGTATTTACAGGCTTAACCGCAACCGCATTCATTACACCCAATAGCGTTTAGTTTTAACGTCAATGTGGTAAATATTTTCTGAGCCGTATCAAGCCTGCCTATTTCGGTGTTGACCGATACAAGCTTTAGGTCAGTATAATATTCCTCAACCTCTTCTTTCTGCTCCTTGGTTGTTGCTTTTACATACAGTTTGTCTATCATGCACTCTGTATTGGCAAGATAGACCCTGTTTATTGTATATTGGTGCCCACATGAAAGCACCTTTATGCAGTAAAACCCGTCTTGGAGGCAGACTTTTTCAGTTGTGCCAAATAACTCAATACTTGAAAGAACATTTGTGCCAGTAGCCAATATTTCTACATTGTTGCTGATGTTATGCAGAAGATTGGTTATGGTTATCTCAAACCTTTCCGGCTTTATACCTCCAACCCATTCGCTGGCATCCGTCAAAAGCATATGCTTTCGGTCGGTGTGACCCATTATTAGGTTGCAGTCTTTTTTTAGGCATGGACATGACATTATTATGCACCGTCGGCTTTAAAGGCTTCTAATGTTTTTGTAGTCCACACTCCGGATTTCCAGTAACCGGCATACTGGACACCGGTTACTTGATCCTTCATAATCAATATCTGATGACAGCAGCTAACTCCCGCGCAACATTCGGCCTGGGCGTCTAAGACTTTGCCCAGGTCGTTTGTGCCTTCTTTGCCTATTTTAAATAGGCCGCTTATCATGTTTACAACTTTATTCATATCTGATTATTGTTTGGTCGATTAGCTTACAGGATCCGGGAACGTTACGTCACAATGCGTTTCGACATTTGAGCAAACTCCTTTCGCTTTTAGGGCAACAAGAACCGCCTCCCAATCCGTGATCAGATTTTCGTTTCTTGATCTGATAAGAACCCTGGCAAGGCTCTTCTGTGTATATAGCGGAGAGTTGCTGATCTCTGGGGCTGAAGAGTATTTAACCTGGAAGTCCCATACGCAGTATGTTTCCTGGCAAATCACATCTACATTCGCGTCCCTTGATCCGGCCTCAGGCTGCATAAGGTTGCCTTGGTGTACGTTTGTGTACATCCAGTCGCCTCCTTCGCCTCCATTTGACTGGCGTCTTGCCATGTCCTGGTAGTAGTATCCAAATCCTCTTGGATGGATCGGGCTCTGAACGTTTTTCACAATCAGGTAGTTTGACCCGGCTCCGTCGCCAAGAAGGTCTGGCTGCAATGTCCGGATAAAAGTGTTTGGCAGCGGAAGATTTGGTGGCCACTTGCAATCGCATGGTGCCTCCAGGGGATCCAGGTAAAATCTGACTCCACAGGTAAGGGCGGTAGGGGCCGGCGTGTTTCCGCAGTCGCGACAAATCACAGTTGCATCCTCTGTTGCAGCAACGTTTGCCGTGCTTGTAGGGGATATGGTGGCAACGCCACTTCTCAGAACAACAGTTGATGCGCATGTGCTTATCTGGATTGTTGGCTTGCAACAGTTTCCGAGGCCGCTGATCAACTGAGCGTGACCGCCTATTGGCTTCAATGCCTGGTTGATCAATGATACCACTCTTGGCAGCTGAGATTTCATTGTTTTTGTTGCATCTGCCGGATCTGTGGTGCCGGTAAAGGTAACAGGAGTTCCACCATTGATGACTATACCGGTTATTGCCGGAACAGTGACGCACTCAACACAGGTGCCTGGTGCGCTGTACTCCATTTCGAAGTTCTTGATGGTGTTGTTTCCCGGGTAAAGCCTGGCAGCGCGGAACGGCTGGTATCTTGAACACAGGTTTGCATGCATACCGTGAGTCACCTTTGTAGGATCATTCTGGTAGTTGCCATTTATCTTGTCAACAAGCTCGCATATAAGTTCGTCACATACGGCTTCATCGCTGCATGAAACGCATCCGGCCTTGTGGTTGTCAACAACCCAGTTGTACAGGAGCTTGGTGTTGTACCCATTGGTTGATCGAACATATGAGTCGTCCAGCCATGCGCCAAAGCCAAATGTTTTGGCATCTTTGGTACAGCCACCGAGCCAAACGTCAATGATCTGGGTTTGTCCGCATGTCGGAGAGTCAACTTTCACGTCAAGCTTGTGCTGGCATAGATTGAAATTATCATGCCACAGCCACTTTAGGGAGGTGGCGCATCCGTTTTTGCCTTGGGCCTGGGCAATCCCGATCCTGTTGGTAGTCGCAATGTCTCCTGCATCAATAGTCTCCCTTGAGTCAAGATCAATTATGAGTATTTCGCCAGGGACGGCATTATATCTGCACATATCCGTACAGTCTCCACTTTCGCAAAGATCAATAGCCACTCCGGCTGCTCTTAAAGGAATGTCTGGGTTTGCTACCAGATAGCTAATTTTGTTGTATGATCCCATTTTAATGTTTTTTATTATTTATGTTGTCTGTTCTTTTACTAAAATTTTTTCTCGCTGAATCCGCATATCCCTTGTGTCCCCAATATCTGATCTTGCTATAAGTACGGCCAGGTCAACAATGTCGTGCCAAATGTACGTTGTGTCAAATTCGCAATCCGTATCATAGTTTATCAATGTGTCTGTTGAATCACGGTAAGAACCGGTCTTGGACATTGATGCACATTGCAAAGGACCTTTTGGCTTCCGGATGTAATCAATTACACATTTGATAATTGAAAACTCATTGTTGTGGTACAAATACAGCCCGTCGTGTGCTTCATCACCAAGAACATTCTCCCACTCATAACTCGGCGCCCAAAAACTATCTTTTAAAGCCTGGTCGAGGTCGTCTGTTTGGAAAATTATGACAGGTATTGTTTTTTCACCACATTCATCGGTATGTGCGACACAATTTACTCTTAGCCTTTTGTAATGATCCTTTGGGATCTCAAAAACAACACTATCCTTGTCTTTTCTGACAATGTTTAAGCTTTTGTCCTTGATTTCAAATGGCCTTAGGTCGTTCCTTACCTTTGAGTTTATTTCCGCCCTTTTTACAAGATTTTCAAATATTGTATCCTGTGCTTCGTTAAGCACAGAAAGCTTGTCCTCAAGTCTTAAATTCTTTTTAAACTCTGAAGCAAACCTGTCGAATCTGCGATCAAACTCGACTATGAGTTGCTTGGTTGGTATCATTTTTTCTCGTTTATGATCCTGTTTATTTCATGGAGGATTTCATTGTCCTCCTTGAACTTCATTATGATCTCACGAATACTCCGGCCCATTTTTATCTCTCCATAGTAATAGATACCATTCTTTTTGATAAAGAGGCGTTTTGCATCATTCGCAAGAGCTTCAAGGTTCAATTCTTCATTCCCTGCCGTTGCAAGCTGAATGAATTTTTCGAGATTTGTCATGCCGTCCGTATTCATGAAGTCCCTCTCAGAGGTTATCATCCGGAACAGGGTAGCCTCAACAATGCTTGGATCGGTTTTCGCAGACATCTCCTTGCCCATTATTTTGGACACAAAAAGCTGCGTTTCATAATCCATGGCATGTAGCATCTTAACAGCTTTCATTGCCTGGCTTTCATTCTCGACAATAGCTGAATGCTTGCTGTCGATTGGTGTAACCATCCATCTGACCATGCTTTTGACGGGAGGACCGGAGGCTTCGCCTTTGAAGTAATAATGCCAATCATTTCTCATGGCGGCAAGCATTATCGCGTCTCTCGGATATTCATCGTCAAGATCAATATGCCCTCCGTTTATGATCAGGTAAGCATGTTCGCTTTTCCAGAAATCATGGTTTTGCGTTCCGAGCGGTGCCTCAGTGATTTGCTTTCCGTCCTTGGTGAATATTTGCATTTTCCTCACCATTTCGTTAAGCTTGTCCTGAGTCATAGCCAACTGCATGCCCTTGCCTTCCTCGTATTTTGGCGCAAAGGCCACGACTGTTCCTGGAACGTTTGCTTTCCGGTAAACCGTACCGGTTGAAACATCACGTCCATTCTCGTCCGTGGTCTTTATCGCTGGGTCCTTGGCCCACTCCTTCATAAAGGAGTTTTCATAAACATAGTCAACAGAATATCTCATTTCCTTTTTTGTTTTACTTCCTTGCAACCCTTACATATGTCATGTAGCCCGGATCTTTTACGACCATACCAACGGACTCTTCCCTTATGATTTTGTAAGCGTTTTCGTTACCCATACCATTGTGGTACTTCAGGGCATTTCCGTTTTTGCCGGCCGCTCCTGTCGGAGTCCAGGTTCCAGTTGAATAGAAGGTTTGTGACTCTTCCTCGTTCCGCAGGATATAGATATTGTCCTCCCTGGCGTCTCCACGGCCATCATTGAAGATAAGGTACTCGTATGAGTTTATCGGAAGACCGTTGATCTTCCTGGTGTCGATGGTGGTTGAGTCAAGCATTGGCAAGTGGTGGAATCTAACCAAGCCAAACGGCTCAATGTAGAATGCCCGGTATTGCTTTGCGCCAAGCGCGACTGCTTTCCGACCCTGGAAAAAGGCTTTTTCGGTTGTATAATTATATTCGGCAGTTTGGATAACGGCTCCTTTGGCATCAAGCTCTTCGCCGGCTTTTTGCACATCAACGAGACCGCCCCTTCCTGTATAAACATCCAGGATCTGGTCTTCGATTTTAACCCGATCATTCCATGTCGGCGGAATAAAGTTCCTGAAGAACTCGATTACGTTTTGGTGAGGGTTTCTTTCGAGGTAGTTTGCGGACTCCATGTACTGGTACCATCCAGGACCGGTGGTAAGCGGCTTTTCAGTAACACCATCAAGGTGTCTTCCTGCATATTTTCCGGATGAACGGCCATATGCAAGCCACATGTCAAGCTGCTTGTCTGTAACCTCTTTGAACTTGGCATCGAATTGGTTGAAAACAATATCAGATCCTCCTGTTAGATCAACAAGCTCTTTTGCGTTTGGACGAAGCGCATAATGCTTTGCAGCAAGCCAGGCTTTGTTCGTAACCTTCATTTCCCATCCCATGCTTGTCATAGGCACCTGGAACTCGATAAATGAGTTTCCGGAAGTCCAATGGACGTTTCCCCGGGTAACGTTTCCTTCGCCCCTCAGGGATCCAATCTGACCCTTTATCTGCATTCCGGCACTGATCCACGAGCTGTCAATATGGCCCGTTCCTTCGAGCAAGGCCCAGTCGTAAACGAACTCGACGCCTTTCGACCTTGGCTCTGATTTACAAATCAAAGGAAGCTCAACAAGGCCTTCGAGAATAACCACATCATTTGGTCCAAAAACATCTGTGTTGGATCCCATTTCAAATGTGCTTCCGTTTATGCCAAGGCATCCGTTTTCAGGCTGCTCGATAGAAATAACGGTGGCACGAAGATCAGACGCCTCGAAGAAAAGCTTCCAGCGAACATAATCTTTGTTGCAGTTAACAATCTTGGCCTGCTGCTCGAATATGTTCATCAAACTATTACCCTTTATGATGGTAGGGTAGTTGTTTGATGCAAGCTTTCTCATTGATGGTTCAAGCTCATGGAACTGAACCGCATGTGGGTAATATGAATAGAATGCTCTTTCGTCAACAAGTTTGTTCGCTAATTCGTTAGAAGAAGCGTTGTATTCAAACACTTTGAATTTTTCAAAATTTGCCGGTATTGCCATTTGTTGTTATTTTAGTAATTATTTTTTTATAGTTCTTGCATTGGGATGTTCCCACTGCTTACTGTCCTGTTTGTTTTTTGGTTGATCACACTCGCAAGGTTTCTCAACAACCCTTTTGATGCAGCCTCTACGGGGCTATCACCGGGCATTTCTTCGAGAAGGAATTTTATTTTATGAAGAAATGCTTTTTCCGGATCACTCGTGGCCTCATGGATCTTTTTAAAATACAAAGAGGTCTTCACATTCCTGCCGTCGGCAAGGGTGATGACCTCGGTTTTTTCATGAAGAGCTTTTGTCAAAAAATTGGCCTGCTCTTCGGTGATTTTGAAGCCTGCTATGTTCTTTGACTGAAGCATGGCTTTCTCCTTATTGAGAAGTTCCTTGGCCCGATCATCTTTCTCCTTAATCTTCTGAGCCTCAGCGTCTTCTATTTTCTTTGAAAAATCTTTCGCTCTCGAAGAAAAATGAGTTTTTGCCTCGTTAAGGGTTTCGTCAAGATCCTCTGACCTGAGGTCTGCCTCAACATTTGACTGAATTTTTTTGGCCGGAATCTGGAGGTCTTTATAATAAACGGAAAGATATTCTCTGACATCTTGCTCGTTGTCGTCCGAAAGCTCGTCAAAGCTTATTTTTGAAAGCTCTGTGTATGCCTTCACCTTATTATAAAGGGTTGCGTCAATGCCCAGGTTTTGACCTTTCAGCTTCATCACATCTTCCTCTGTAAGACCTTTCTCCTTGATATACTTTTCAACCCTTTCTTCGACCAGGCTTTTCACCTTGAAGTCATAAAGAGCTTGGTCCAGCTTTTCTTCGGTGATGGTTTCATCAATCACAAAATCTTTTGGCAACTTGCCGGTATCAACCCACTGCTTGGCAATTATGGACAACTCTTCCACCTCGGCCGATTGGCTCGCGGTGTTGCTTTTTTGTGCCTGTTTTTGCGGATTTGGTGTATTGCCAGCGGGATTACCGTCACCCTGGCCTGGGTCATCGTGGTCGTCCCCATAAGTCGGACCATGCTCTTCGCCCTCTCCATCAACAGTTGTCTGTTTTTCAGAAGATTGTGACGCTAAACCATTCAAATAGTCAAACGTGTTATCGGGCAATTCTGTTAAAAATTCGTCTTCTATTGGCATAACTAATGCCAAAAGTATTACCGATAATCAACTTATACACCAAATTATATGTTCTTTAATTGTGCCTTATGGTACTTTAGGTCATTTAGCCCTTTGTCCTGGATCCCTGGCGCATAGCCGCATATTCGAGATCTATTTTATCCCTATGCTGCTTTTCTTTGAACGAAATCTCCTGACTTGCGATCCTTTCTTGTGATGCTATTTCGGCCATTGCTTTTTGGAAAGCGTCATTTATCTTGTTGCCATCAATGTCATTTGCATTCGCCAACAAGTCGTTTGAAATATCGGCAAGAGTAATTTTCATTTTCCGGTCAAGGTCTTTCTGCAACGCATCGAACTGCTGCTTTAACTGCATAAGTTCTTGCTGATACTTTGCGTTTTGTGCCTGAAGATCCTCCTGTCTCTTGTAGTCCAGCTCTTCTTTTTTCTTCCTATTTTCTTCGGCTTCGTCGATTATATCCTGGGCCTCTGCCATAGTCTGTGCAGAAAATAGGCGACTCAGCTCTTTAAGACCAATTATACCGTTTTGAACAAAAGACAGGGCGAGATCCCTCATTTGCTTTACGGCCTGAACTTCTGCCATTGTATCCAAAAGAGCAAGGGCATACTGGCCAATGTCCTCAGGCTGCATATTAAGCTCATAGTGGGTCTTTAGGAAATCATCGAGAACAGCGTTCTTTACGACTTCGTTATCCCTGTACGCAATGAGCGAAAGCTTTAGGAGGGCAGAAGCGACATTCGTAGTTATCTCCCTGTGTTTGGTAAAAAATGGCAAAAGCTGCCGGTTTGCTCCTTCGAGCTGTAATGCTGCATTTTGGTTTGTGGTGTACTCTCCGATGCTTCCATTCATAACCTCTGAAGAGTACATGGCCTTATACATTTCAGACTCTATGTGCAATAGCTCCTGAATTGTTTCCGCAACCTGTATTGTTCGGCTTAGATCTTCGGTTTGAAAAACCTTGTTTTGTTGTGCATTTAGACCACCAAACTCTGCCTCCGATGACGCTATTCCTATTTTGGTGGTCAAAAGTCCGTTCAGCCACACGTCCCAGCGCATACCCTTTGGCTTGGCGTTTAACTTAACCAAGGCTATTCTGCCATGATCCGTACTCCTTATTTCATCAATCTTGGCCATCACCTGGTTATACCGGAAATTCCATATTTTACCATTCCCTATCAAAGAATAGTTTTTTGTAGTCCCAAGCAGGGTGTTGTATTTGCCTCCATAGATACTCAGCTTTGGGGTAAATGGGTTCTGTATTGAGTCATACTGATACTCTTTGGGGCCTATTTTGGGAAACCAGTCATCACCAATTCTATCAACATCCCAGACCTCCGGGATCAATATGGTCCTTATTTTAAGGTCTGTGCTTGGGTTGAACCGGTAATGATAGGCAACAATATACTCTTTTGGCCGGCCATTATACACCCGAGTAACAACCTTTGCCCTGGCGGTCCACTTAAATGTTGCAAAGTAGTGCGTTACGGAGTATTGACCTATTTGATTGCCTACTCTTTGGTAGAGGGCTGACAACAGTTGCTGGCCATCCCTCGTAAGAAAGTTTGTCTCCCTCAGCGTCGGATCGGTGCCGATTATTTCTGTCATCTGCATATCCATCCTGTTCTTAAAGCTGTTTCCTGTGTATCCAGGGAATCTATGGGGATTGTAATATTTGTCGATATTCGTAATATCTCCTTTCAAAAAGTCGATCCCCCACCTGGATATAACATCTTCGATGGATATTTCTTGCTGATACACTGCCCAGGTTCCGTCCTCTACATATTTTTTACTTCCGCCATTCCTAACACCTTCTGGTATTAAAACCTCAACGTTGGGCATGCCATTCATTATAAGCGGCCTGTAATACTCTTCTCCGTTTGCTATGGCAAACTCTCCGCCGGTATCAAAATGACTCTTTAGTTTTATGTTTGTGGCCGTATAATTGAATAATAGCTGGCAGACCTGTTCGTCAGGAGTTTTTGTCTTCTCCATTATGGCCATTATTTCCTCCGGGGTTTCTTTCTGAACCCGAGCCGCGACCTGGGCCTGAACCTCGTCTTGCTGTTCGGGAGACAACTGAAACATGTTGTTGGCACCCATTTTTGAAAGCTCCTGTTGCGTTATTACCTCAATCTTGGGCATAACGTATTTATTGTAAAGAAGCTCTTTTACGCCTTCAAGCCTCAACTTGTCTCTTATACTTTTGCTTTTTGAGGATATGTCTTTTATGATTTGCACCATTGGGGCAGCAATGATTGTTCCATGGATACCCCTGGTTATTCTGCCTATTTTGTCAAAATGCCGGATCTTTGTGTTGCCTATGGTAAACGTCTCAGGACCATCCTCTCCATCTACTGTGACCTCATACCCGGTGTCAAGGTTATCCAGGGCACTCCATCTTCCTGCATGAAGCTCAAGGTCCTCCCTGAGCGTTTTTATTCTGTCAAGGTCAACCCCTGAGTCCATATAATTACTTGCAAGCTGCTTCGCAAGCTCAAAATCGTTTGCCTGCTTTTCGGCTTCGGTTGGGTTGAATTTCACTCCGCGATACTCCATTGTGTTATTTATTTTAAATAAATGCAAACAAATATAAGCTTATTTTGTATAAGCCGGGTGCTTTTGGACCGCACGGGCCCTATTTTTTTTACTGACAAACTTCTCGTACTGCCTTACAGCCTCTTCGTCCATTGGCTTTGAACGACCTTCGGCTCCAAGCTTCTTATCCCTATGGATCAAACTCACCCCAAACAAACAAGATATGGCATCGAAGTTTCCTTGACCAAACTTCAGGGCTTCATCACATACCCTTATTGACGGGCACTCAGAAGCCATTATTACTTCCTCCCTGATTGGGTCGCCGGACTCTCCTATGGTGTTCTTCACTCTTACGACTGTATTGAAAACCTCGTTCAGGTACATGGCAAGCGTTGGCCGCATTCCCGGGGTTACACAATAGCCTACCTCGTATGCCTTTGTTTGATTAAATTCACCAAGGGCCCCTTTTGGCTCTGGTTGGAACACATGCCATTTTTTTAAATCTCTTGCACTCCTAAGTACATCGGCGTTGTTTAATTCAGGAAGGCCTTTTGCTCCATAAAGAGCGCAAAACTTCCAAAACATTTCATGGTTTTCTTCAAGCGTCTTGTGTCTTCCATACCATTCAGCAACTATGTTGAACTGTATTTTGCTCATGTCTTTTGGATAAAAAAACTTGAACACAATAACTGCACAAATAGAGCTTCCGTCTCCATCTTTTTGAACCGGGTCATAGCAAACAATATACAATGGATCTGTATATGTTGGATATGGTTTATCGTGTACTGGAAACTCATAAATCACAGGAACTCCGCGCTTATCCTTTGCGCTTTTTTCAGAATTGTGCCGATTGAATGGCCTTAACATTCCGGAAATGTCCAACGAAAACTTTGCTTCTGTTTTCGTAAGCGGATCAACCCATTCGAGCTTTCCCACCTTAGCCATTTTTTCCCACTCTCCGGCTTCAAGTTCATCAAGTCTTTTCTCAAACTCAACTGTCGGGAACAGGTTATTGGCTGCCTGAAGAAACATTTCGTGCGGAAAATGCGGATAGCTTATGACGTGTTCATCATAGGCCTCGACACTTTCCTTTGACATTCTCTGCCTTTCGTACAGATCGTCTTCGTATGCCTCCTGGAGATTTATCTCTCCATTTTCATTTCTATACTTGTCTTCTCTGTAATAAGACGGAATAAATCTTCCAGTAAATGCGTTGTTATACCCAAAAAGGTCTTTTATTTTTAATGCGCTGTATCCCCCTGGATTATCAAATGCGTCCTGAATCCCTTCAATCTGGGTCATGTTACCACCAGTTCCGGAATAGCTTGACTTTGCAAATTTTGATTCTCGCTTTTGTGCCGCAGAGTTAAAACCGTGAACTTTTTTGAAATTTTCAAGCGTACCGGCTTCATCCGTAAAGAATGACCCCCTTTTACCGATACCGGCATTATCCTTTTTGTAGTATGTTACATGATATATTTTGGATCCTGCGCCTTGATATCCGACACCGCCTGGTTTTTGAGTTCTGTTTGTAAATGGCTTTCCCTCTATTGATAGCTGGCCCTCATATGGCTGCCAAAACCATCCCGGAACTTCTATTTCGCCATCATTATAATACCCATTGTGAGTCCTAAGGTATTCATAAGTAACCGAGAACTTATTAAGTAGGTCATCGGAATACTTACTCAAAGAAGATCCTATCGTAAGAGTTACTGACTTTTTCTGTTCAATAAGGTCCTCAAATGTTCTGCATCCATTGTTCACATATTTGTATGCGATCTCTTCGTTGGCAAGAGTGAATGACTTTCCGAGTCCCCTGGTTGTTAATTCCACATAGTTTTGGGCCTCGTTTCTCCACAATGGCTTCCCCATTGGCTTTTCAAAGTCCATATACAAATACTCAAGAGGGTCCATGTATTTTTTATATGTACCATCTGGCTTGCATATGTACGGCCTTTCTTTTTCTAATTTTTTCTTGTCTGAGTGCTTTAAATGCTCACCGCTTTCGAGCTTTTGAACAGGAGCAAAACAGGTAAACTCTTCGTCGTCAGCAAATCCGGAAAATCCGTCGCAGGCAGCAATGTCGTACCCCTTTAACCAGTCTATATCCCTCAGTGATGGTTTTTCAAGTATTGCAGAGTTATCTTCTCCCTCTTTTTCTATCGGGGTTAGGTTTATGTAAAACCATAGAGCCCCAGGACACCACCTATACCCTCCGCCCTCTCCTGTTTTTTCATTATAGTTATGGCCCCACACTCCATAGAGCTGCTTTTTTGTTACATCAATCCAATAATCCTTGTACTCCTGGCTATTTGGATGAAGCACAGGATGATCTTGCTGCAAAAAAGCAGCCCTATTGTGTATCCGAAAGGGAATTATATTTATAGGACCATGGGACCGCATCGTACATTAAGAGGCATCAATAAACTTCTCCCTCGAAAGACAAAACTATAAAGCCGAGATTTTTATTAAATTCCTCCACTCCCCTTTCGTTTATGACCCTTACATTTTTTGTTGGATCTTTGAGATACATGGTTATCTGTTTGACAAAAGACGTTTTGTCCTCAACTTCTTTGTCGTTATACATCATTGTCACTCCGGTTTCAGAGACAAGGACTTCTCCATGGCAAGTACATGATTTCTCAACGGCATATTGATCCACACCGTTCTCGTCTTTGTAAATAGCTATGTCGCTTCTGCGAAGCTCTTCAAACTCCCAATAAACGGGAACATTTTTTTGGCCTTTTTTTATTTTGCCAATATTCACCTTGTTGCTTTTAAATAGAGCCATCTCCGTATGTGATTTTTATGGTTACAGGATATTTTTTTCTCAATTCAGCGTATTCTTCTTTGCTGAATATTATTTTGCCCCACCTTGACTTACTATCTTTTTCCATAGGTGACCACATTTTTGAATGTGTATCACATCCGCAAGAAACACATTTTCCGTCATTACCAAGCAAGCAATCTTTTCGACAGTCTGGGTCGTAAAAACGTATAACGTATTGCTCGAAAACGTGGTCCGGAATAATAGACCTAAGCAAGTACCCGACAAAGACACTTGCCATCTTTAATGGGTTGAAGCACTCGCCATAAGGGATCCCAGAGAGGCCAAGCGTTTTTAGCCGGTAGTTGAAAAAGCATGCTGCCGCCGCCGATATGGCATAAACAGCCGCCAAAATCTCAATCAAAAGTATTTCCATGGCAGTATTACTCTTTTTCTTTGATCAATAATTTGTAATCCTTGATTTTTGCGATAATCTCAAAGTCCGGAATCATAAACAACCTGAAATCGTCTTTTTTCTCAAGCACCGGAGACAACAGGAATATGAACCGCATGAATGAGTTGTAGAAATTCGTTACATATTTTGGAGGCACCTCGCCGATTTTTGTAACGTTTCCTTTAGGAGCAAAGGATTCCCATTCTCCGTACTTTGGATTTTCAAATATGGCTACCTTGTAGTCCTGGACCTTGATCAGGTCGCCAACCTCATAATTTGGAGATCCGGAAGCCAGCACCCGGCCTATTGAGGACCATCTGAAGCCACGGTCTTCTTTTGACATTTTGTCAAGGCCTATGAGTGATGATTTTACAGGAGGATCAATGGCAAACATATCCACGAGTACCATCTTTTCAGATACTGTGTATGCCCCAACCTCTTCAGGAATTTCCCTGGTGGCGAATTTTTCAAAACTTTCTTTTACCCAGTTGTTGTCAGTCATTTTTTTGTTTTTTATTTCTTGTTATTTTTTCCCTGTGATATATTTCAGTCAATCTTTGAATAGTTTTTTCGTTCTTAACCTCGTCTTCTCTTTTTAAAGCAGCGATTTTGCATTTTATGAAGTTTGGGGCAGGCCAAACCGATGCGAGCCCTGCAATATTTATTTTCGGAACGCTATCTGACTGCATTGCTATGCTGATGTTCTTGTAGTATGTAGCCATTACCGTCTTTACAACCTTTGTGCTTACGTTTAGTTCTAATGCCACCTGGTTTATTATAAGCCCGATCTCGGTATCTATATCCCAATGCGTCCTCCTACTCTCCGACATACACTATTTTAAACACCTTCTCGTCCCTGGGATTCATAAGCAAGTTGCTTATGACAAATGTATCCCTGGCGGCCTTTATCCATTTTTTAGTACCAAGCCTTGTTTTGTATGTTGAAACCTCCCTTGAATTTTTGAACCCGGCCACATTTACAATGTACTTTGCCATTGCCGAAAACTTTTCGACATTGTTGCCATTATGCATATAAACGCAGCAATAAGCCAAGAACCTTATTTCTTTTTTAGTAAGCCTGTCTTCTTTTTTATCCTCGGGCAGGAGTGCGTTGGCCATTGAGATCAACGCAACGTAGTATGAATAAATGTCTTTGTATTCCAAATTATTCAATTTTAATTACCAGCAAATATAAAGCGTTTAACAAATATGTATTTTTATTCCGATGATTATTTATTTTTTTATCAACACATAATATATTATTTATTATTTTAATATATGTGAAATAAAAAAGCCTGGCCGGAGCCAGGCTTTACACATTAAGAGGACACACGCAGTCCCTATCAATTACCTTTTTTAGACATAACAGAAGACGCATCGAAGTAAATCGCGGTACTTGTACTCGGTCCAGAATCGGATACCGCACTTGTGGTAACGGACCGTCCGGACAGAATATCCCCGACAGTTCCGCCGTCAAGTTCTGTGTTCAAATTAATGCTTGGCTGGTTGTATGCCGGCCCGAGAGTAATATCGGTCCCATTTCCCATGGCAATGGAAGGAATATTTTCTTTCGGAAACAGCATCCACGTCGGCAACCATTTTTCTTTTTCTGTGATGTCATTTACCTTTATCCCATCTCTAAATTTTTGCCTGCAATCATTCTTTCGACGAATTTCCTCAAACTTATCTATAATCCTTGACATGTCTTCCTTAGGTTTTTCACCCCACTCGCATGAATAGACCGGGCCATCTTTGGTACAGGCCCACGGAATCGGATTATCGCCAAATGCAGGCCGGCTTAAAAAGGGCGCACACAAATTTGAATTTGATCCAGCTCATTTTTTTTATCGGCTGGAATATCCATTGACGCCGCCATCGAAGCGGCTTCGTGGCTCTTGGCCAGGATCATTTTTCTGTCAGCAATGATGCATGACTTTTTGCCATCTTTCTCCTGATCCGGGTTCGGGTGCCAAATAATAACATACTCGAAAAGCGAAGGTTTGTTTGTACCATTCATAATTAAATGTTTTTGTTTAATTATAAAAATAGTGGAGGTAGCGGGGATCGAACCCGCGTCCAGAATATATCTCATGTACGGACTTTTTACATGCGTATCACGGATTTGATCTTACCATCCGTGAGAAGAATTGGGCTGAATGATCCACCATCCTGCTTTGAGAAAACAGGCCAAACAAATTGAATCGCGGTTATTTTCCTGGACATTCCGCGGTGCCCAGGCCGGTTACGCAGCCATTCTCATGGAAGCCATACCGAAAGTCGAAGAAGACGCCCTAAATGAGTGTTTCACGACCTTTCCTGTACTGATGTTGTCAGCTACTTGTTGCATGTTTTTCAAGTCTGCTCTTTAGCACGATCCGCACATAATCCATACCTGTCGAATCCAATTTACCCCCATGTATGAACTTTTGTGACTACAAATATATAAATATTTATTCATAATGGAGTCATATTTTTATATTTGCGCATGCAAGTGAAAGAGTTTATTAACGCATTTGTCCCGGAATGGAATACGGAGTTTAACTTTAGAGCAAAGACTATCAAGTCATTATACCCAGACGTATTCAAAAATACCGGAAAAGAAAACGCATGGCTGTCTCCGGAAGATCTTTTGTTTTTTGAAGACAAATTGACCGAGCCTCAATTTGAAAACTATACTGCGACATGGAAAAGGCTTCATAAAAACCATTGGGATGAGGTAGCCGCAAATCAAAAAGAGGAAGAACAGCCTACATTCAACATCCAGGACGGCGTTATGATAAACCCCATTGACAAAATAAAATATACCTTTGAGGACACCCAAAGGCTGTCTCCTGGCGGCTTCAGGAAGTCAATTTTTATGACTGGCTCCATACACAACCTGATCGACCTGAGCGACACCATCCATGGGATCTTTGTCAATTACAATAACGCGGTCGATATAGCTCTGCATAGCCCCAACGACATAAAAACGCATGGATACACGAGCCTGCATGGAAATATTTTGTTTTTAAAATTCCCCCTGGACCACATGATATGCAACAAGGCTTCCAAGTACGGGATCAGAATAAGCATATGGGCCCACATGCTTGAAAAACAAGGGTTCAGGATCAGAAATTTAATGTTTATTCACAAAAACAAAGCGATTGTCACCCACTATAAAAAGTGGGAGGTGGAGAAAATGGCTAAATACCATGGAGTTATGAAAAAAATTGACTATTCGAGTCAGATAAGGTCCATATAGGATCACAGCTCCCAGCGCCGGCCGCATTTCTCGCATTTAAATGGACCATACGGGTATTCCATTTTGTGCCTGTCCTGAATAAAGTCATGCACGATAAGGCACCAAACATGCCCCGGGAACGAACAAATATTCTTTATCTCTCTCTTAATCAACGACTTAATCTCTTGCATGTAGCTCGGCTTTTTCTTTTGAATCAACCAAAAATATGGGTCCAGCAGAATGTTTTGGTTCCATAACCCAATTTGACGGCCGGTTATTCCAGTCAGCAATCGACGAAAAGTCTCCGGGCATGGCATTCCTTATTTTTCTGCCAAGGCCCTTTATGTCTCCGTTTTCGTCTTTGTCAGCGTTTTCATAAAACTTTTTGACGGCTGAATCGAAATCCAAAGCAGATGTCTGGCCGAGAAGCAACGGTATTTTTTTTGTAGCAATCCATATTTGGTAATGCTTCATGCCTGCCAATATCTCAAGCCCCTCTATCTCAATCATGGCGAGGGCGCAGTAATACTTCAGCCTTTTTATTCTACTCTCCTTTGTGTCAAACCAAAGATTCACGTCCAAGAACTTAGGCCACCAATTCGGAAGCCTTATACTTTGCCTCGGGCCAGAACTTGCGAAGCTGTTAAACTCACTTTCGACCCATGAAGAATTGTCGGGATCCGAGCCATTCAATATTTTGTCTTTGATGGCATGGATCTCTTCGATCAGCTTTTCAAAATACTTTTTCTCTGTCTCCTTCATGTGCTTTTTATTGGCAAACATTCATTATTCTCTCCGCACCTTGTGCCGGGAGAGCGTTGTATTGGCACACACTTTCCATTTACACAAACAATGCCTTGTGGGCAATCCATTGAAGATAATGGCCCGGTAGGCGTCCACCACCCAGGACCAGGATGATATTCGGGTCCGACCGGTACGTTTTCAGGGGCTTTGTCCTGATCCGGGACTTCGATTTTGTGTGGGAATATTAAATCCGCGGCCCTGGCCGCAAGTAAGGCCGCAAACCCTCTACCTATAAATAATCTCCTATTCATGCTAAGGATTTTGAAATTCAACAAACATTTCCACCGGATTGACGCGATATGTGTTCGCCATAAAAAAAACATTCATAGAGAAGCTTGTCAATGGCGCACCGTATCCGCTTGGGGTTTCAACCGCTGAAACATCCATGCTGGGATCATGAAATATAATTATTTTCTGAGGCATTGACTTCAGTATAAGCACAACGGCACCATTCTCCTTGGTGTCCATGGTGGACAGCTCCTGGAATGTGTTAAAGTCCCTTTTTATCGAAGACATGGCCATTTTGCCACAAAACATATACATTGGGCAGCTGTTCAGATTCTGATTCATGTTGTGCTGCGCCTCCGATTTAAGGTAGCTCAGTATGTCATAAATGCCTTCAAACTTTTTTATTTCGTCGTGGAATCCAAAAAGCATGTTATGGTGCTTTCTCGATCCCGGATTTTTTATTACTATGTAATCCATTGATTTTCTTTTTTTTAAATGTTTTTTCAAGCAACCATATCACCCCCATAACCAGTATTAAGTAGCTCATCATCACCAATATGACGATAAGAGCGAGATAATTCCCGATCTCCATGTCAAAATGCTTGTTCGAATAACAAGACGACATGGTAAAAATTAGTGCGACGATCAACGTTCTCATGCCTTTGTCTTCAGCTCTCTTTTGTGTTGTTCCGTGGTCAAAATGGTGGCCTCGGCTCCTTTGTTCAGGGCTTTCCAGGCGTCTATTCCCATTATGAGTAATCCGGTATGCGAATCACCAATCCTGATGTTTACGATCACGGACTCCTGATCGACTTCGACTTTGGCCCCGGGTCCCGTTATTTGGGCGTTTGCCTTTGGAGACACAATGATCCTCCTTCCAAACCTTATAAATGCGGTTGCAATTCCTGTTATTTTCATGATTTCCTTGATATTACTTTTTTTGCGCTTTCAATAGACGAACATAGCTTGTTGTCCCTAAATGTCAGGTATATCGGATCATACCTGAAATAGAATGGCTCACTGCCCTCCGGCTGGTCTGTGTCATTTTTCAACTCAGCTGCTTCCAGGTATTTTTTGCACATTAATATGTGGCAGGCCTGGGCAAAATTCCTGGCCTTTACCGAACCCAGAAAAATAGGCTCCGTCGTTGTATCTCCCTGGATGTATCCTGCCTCGAAAATCGAATATGTTTTCAATGACGGGTAGTGGTCTGCTGGTTCGAGAATAACGGTTTTGTCACCTTTGGTGTAAACCACTTTTTCCGTAATTCTCTCCGCGATCTCTTCGAGAAAGTATTTCTCAAAATCGTCGATCTCCTTATAAACGTCGGCCCAATATGGATAATAGGCCTCGATTTGTGAATAATTTATCTTAACCATTGTCAATTAATTCTTTCTGTGTCAAAATTTCCGATCACATGTTCATGTATTGCCCGGCCCCCACTATCTGAGGCCTTGACTGTCTCCCAGGTGTCTTTGTCAACACCGCTGTACTGGTATGTGCCACCCATGAAATACACAGTAAGTATTTCTGTTTCGGGATCCCACGTCGCTTTTTTTACGTTTTTGCCCGCCGGCCATGTTCTTGAATCCATTATATTCCAATTTCGCCATAAATATCTTCGAGTATCTCCCTGAGGTTCTTTACGCAGTATTCATCATGCTTTCCTATGAAAACAGCGTCTCCGACATGCTTCTTTTTGCCATTGACAATCCGTACTTTCTTTTTTACAAAGCCGTATTTTTTAAATAAGGCCTTGGACTCCGCAATGAACGCGCCAACGTCTTCACCTATGCCGTTATTCATCATTTCCCATTTTTGTAGAATCTTATAACCATTTGTTTACCAATATGTTGCCAAGCATCATCATGCCCTTTCTTCCACTCCATCATTTTCTCTTCGGTATCGAAATGCATCGGGTGCGCATTGGCAGACGTCTTTCCCACGAACACAGAACGCCACCCGGTCCTATAAGCTTTCCCCATGTGCTGATTTTAAAAAGAAATGAAGCTCCCTGGAGTGATGAAAAACATTAACCACCTGGTTATCTTTGAAAACATATATGGATGGGAAAAACCTTTGAGCCGCCCCGTAGTCTTCCTTCAGCTTTTTTAAGATCTCCCGATACTCTCCACCTTCTTCCTCAAGCTCCTGGGTTGAGAAAAAACCGTATTCTATCGGGATGCGTTCACCGTATTCCTTTTTGAGGTTTTCAAAAATAGGGGCCTGGGAAACACAGGGACCACACTTTTCCCAGCTCACAATGAGAACGGCAAGCCCGGAGGTCAAGCTGTCAAAATTTATTTTACTCATTTTCAAAGTTTGTCTTCAGTTTTTTCAAAGCAAGGATCAGCGTCGCGTACCGCGCATGGCCCATACGGAAGCCTATCTCCGGTATCCACCAAATGAATACCGGAACCAACTGGCAATTCAGTGGCGATAACCGACCTCTTGTTCATTTTACTATCCTTAGGCTGCACAACGTACATAACATATATGAATAAGTCGCCAATGTGATATGTTGTCTTACTGCGCACCTCAAAATTAATCCCATTGCATGTAACCATATCATTCCTCTTAAAAGAAGGACCATCGGTGTGTTTTACATATAAATGCATAAAGTCTTCACCAACACAATACTCACCCATCGGGTATTCTCGCGCATAACCGGCGCAACCAATGAGAGTGTTGTTCCCAATTTCTTTGGGCTCCGGAACATAGGGAACATCCGCCCAAACCCACTCAGACGGACCCGTTTGTTCCGCATACTGCAATACATACTTGCCATCCTTGAAAAAATACCTCAACGTATCTGTCATATCGAATCAAAATATCTTTTATCGTCAACAATCAACATCATCTTACTCGGACCAAGCTCAACCCTAATATCACTCGGCTCTTCACCTGTCATCCGCTTACTCATGTGCTTATACCCTTCAATCCACACAGAGATATCCGCCTCGGTCTTATTCTTGAAATACACATACCCGGCATTACTCTTCTTCTTCGCCAAAAACGCAGAACACCCATCGGCAAAAACATGACTATTGAAAACATCCAAAGAAATTGTGTCAACGGTCTGGTTAAACATGTTCCAGGTCTTGATCGCCTCGTCCTGAGATCCACCCACGAACCCATTACCGCACTTGCTACACTTTACATACTTCGGCCCAACCAAAACAACATCCGACTTGCATACCGTACAGTCCTCAACAACCTTTCCCATGTCCCTGAATTAAATGCCATACCATTTTATAATATGCGGCACCAACGATCAAAATAGCAACCACAATAAGGCCAAGAAACATTATCTCAAAACAACCCCAGCGAACACTACCGTCGCCCTCTCCACCCAAAATTTCCCCGGACTCAAACCCGGATTCCGTGTAAAACATATGCCGCTTTTATTGTTACAATAACAAATATACAACTTTATGCGTATTTTTATAGTTACATGCATATTTTTTTTATTCCGCGACACAAAAAGAGCCCCCAAAATAATACCACACGAAATAGAAGGATATAACCCCTTTATCCCGGCCCGGGCCGGATTTTCCGCACCCCCCCTGGCCTGTTTTGAAAGACGCGAAATTGGAAAAACACCGGAGGAAAAAAGACAGACAGCAAAAGACATGAAGACCACACACATGACAGCGCGAGCGGCAGGAGCGAGCGACAGGACAGACAGCTATGCAAGTACCTGACCGCGACCAGGCACCTGCACCTTGCCATACATTCCAAAACGATGCAGGAGACAGACTGCCAGGCAATGGCATTTGGCCTACCTAATCTCTCCTTATATATATAGAGGTGAAAAACGGGTCATATATCAATTTATTTTAATATGATGACTACCAACATATGGGTATTTTTGACCCATTATAAAAAATAATTGAATAAAAGCTTGCAGTAGTGCAATGCGCTGCACTATCTTTGAGCCATTATTAAACATCATCGCAAAAAAATCACAAATGAAACAGTTAATCGTAATCTTCGCACTCACCCTGGTAAGCCTGGCAGCAAACGCCCAAACAGCCGATTGTAAATGCAGCTACCCATTGAAGGAAAATACATCCTGGTGTACCGGGCCAAAAGGTGGCAGGTACTGCATCAACAAGAATGGCAATAAGACCTACCAAAGTTCTGCACTAAAAGGCAGGACAGCTCCGGCAGCGGCCGCACCAGCGGCACAGCAGCCAAAGCAAAAACCGATTGCAGTCAAAAAGACTGCCAAAGACCTGTAAATCATCGTTAATATGCTTTATCTAATCACAGACCCTCGCCTACTGGCAGAAATCGAAAGATTACAGGAAATCATGAAATTTCTGTAAGTAAATCCTGGGGAGCAGCATCCAGCCAAAACACTGCAACTTTTAAATCATCAAATCATCATTCAAATCTAATCAAATGAAAAAAGTAGTATCTGAACCAACGCCAACAAACAACCCGAGAATCCCTGAAATCAATGTTAAAATTTCATGGTCCGAGAAGGTCAAGAAATCAGAATTATACCATTTGAAAAACTCGCAAGACTGCGCAGCCATATGCCGCGACTTGCTTGAAGAAAACATCCACTTTACCGAATCCATGGTTTTGCTCCTTTTAAACAGGAATAACAAGGTACTTGGATTTAAAAAACTCAGCAGCGGAGGAATCACCGGTACTGTGCTGGACGCCCGAGTTGTATTTTTCCACGCGGTCCATACGCCCGGATGCACTGGCATAATTTTGGCACATAACCATCCCTCCGGTAATCTCCAGCCCAGTGAAGCCGATATTCGCATCACCAGGCAGATAAAGCAGGGAGGCCATTAGCAAAGCGATTTATTCACTCAACAAAATCGAATCAGCCACATGAACAAACCAGCGACACCAGCTAAGGCAGTCCTGTGTGATGTGTTACACGCGCACTGCCTATACTCGCAGAACATAGACGAGGTGATAAGACTTGCAGGAGTATCGGAAAGTATCTACAACGGAAAACGTAACTACTCGCAAATCCGTGAATTGATACTCCGGGCAATGTCAGAAGAAAAGGCCAGGGAGATACTTAACCAAATGCCATTCCCATTTATCGAGGATTGGAGCTGGAATTATGACAAACACCAGTCATGGATAAAGGCAATGTTTCCTGATATGAACCAAGTCCGCGGAGCCAGCACATTCAAATATTTCAAAGACAAAGTTCTGCGTCCATTGCCTGCCATTCCTGGGTATCAAATAGAGAACAGCGAGGGATTCGCGGAATTTATAATCAGAGTACACTAAATAGAAAACCCAGGCCATTCTAATTATTATTATAACTTTGACACATTAATTAACCATTTTTTTTAACCATTCAATTTTTTTTACAATGAACCATGCAACAGCACTTTCGCACTTAGAATCACTTTTTCCTTACCATCAAATCGGACACGACGATCCGAATGCAGCAGATAAGCTGAAACACAAGCTAAAACAGCTTGTAAGCAAACACCAGCTATTCAAGGAAATTAACACCATCGTTCGCGCAAAAGCCCACAGCGACGTAAAGATTCAGCGAATAATGAGCCTGAACCCTGGGATTGCGGAGACCGCAGCACGCGCCCTACTTTCAACCGATTTTGCAGGCCGCACAGGCATACCGTCCTATATGCTGACCAACAACAACCAGGCCATATCTTC
>OEIV010000084.1_pt1 | contig 59423 bp, 54 predicted proteins | sample 1539231 | NCBI WGS metagenome assembly OEIV01 (sample SAMN03794762, study PRJEB22550) | activated sludge metagenome | feature: wastewater treatment plant; material: activated sludge; isolation source: Wastewater treatment plant of a petroleum refinery complex | place: Argentina: Buenos Aires ...
GGGACCTTACGACTTGAAACGTTTTAGAGTCGTTTTATTTGATCAAAGAGGTTGTGGTAAGTCTGAACCTTCCGGTTCACTCGAAGGAAATTCAACTTTAGAAACTGTTGATGATATTGAAAGACTTAGGGGGTACCTTCAGATTGATAAATGGTACATTCATGGACCAAGCTGGGGTTCAACTTTAGCTTTATTATATGCTCAAAAGTATCCAGAAGTTGTTAAAAAGTTATTATTGAGAGGTGTATTCTTAGCGTCAAAAATTGAGAATGACTGGCTTTTTAAATATGGTGCAAATCAGTTATTCCCGGACAAATTTGAAAAGTTGACGAGTCTTATACCTGGCGAGAGAAGAGAAAATTATCTAGAATATCTTTACGATATTGCGAAAGGGGATGATATGGTGATGAAATCAAAGTTGCTTGTCGAATTTGGGAGTTGGGAAGGTTCTATCCTAAGTCTTACACCACAAGAGGAGGCTGATGAAATTGATGTTGACAAAGAAATTGTATCATCGACTATATTACTGCATTACGTAAACAATAATTTTTTCATTGAAGATGAGGAAATATTAAAAGGTGAAAATATTCAGAAATTGAAAGATATACCAATGGTAATTGTAAATGGTAGGTACGACATTGTCACCCCGATGATTTCAGCTTGGAAATTACACAAAGCCCTCCCCCACTCGATTTTAGACATCGTAAATTATGCAGGTCATCATGGTAGTACAGATATCGATATGATTAAGACGATTGAAAAATGGATCGATTTTGATTTCTAAGGTCTTCCCGTGGCTTGCTTGCCCTGCTGAACGGGAGGGATCACGGAATGACTTCAGTTACGGGTTCTAACTAATCGCCCCACTAGATTGGAGTTCCCACAGATATCTATAAATTCCATGTTCATGGTGTATAAGATCTCTGTGGTTTCCTTCTTCGACAATTTGACCTTTATCAAAGACGAGTATTCTATCAACTTTCTCTATAGTGGAGAGTCTATGTGCGATTACAATTGTCGTTTTATCAGCTGATAATTCCCAAAAGGCTTGTTGAATTTCACGCTCTGAAATAGAATCAAGGTTACTTGTCGCTTCATCAAGAACTATGATGGGAGCTTCTTTGATAAATGCTCTCGCGATTGCTAATCTTTGCTTTTGACCTCCGGAAAGCTTCACACCTCTCTCTCCAATTTCAGTATCGTACTTACGTGGAAGTTGAGAGATAAAACTAGTTAAATAGGCTTTTCTAGAAGCTCGATCAAGTTGATCGGTCGAGTAATGGCCTGCATTTCCATAACCAATATTATAACCGATTGTGTTGTTGAACAAAGACGCTTCCTGAGGGACCATTGCTATCAATTTACGTAAAGATTGTTTAGGAATATCTCTAATATTGACCCCATTTATTAATATATCTCCTGAGGTAGGATCAAAGAATCTCATTAAAAGCTTGACTATAGTAGTCTTACCTACCCCAGAGTGACCTACAAGAGCTACCGATTCTCCTTCGTGGATTGTTAAATTTAAATTATTGAATATAGGCCTTTTCTCGTCGTATCCAAATGTAAGATTTCTAAACACTATCTCTAACTTACCATCTTTGTCATTTAGTAACTTTTGGTTATCAGAAGAGATTTTACTAACATTATCTACCACTGTTATCTCTTCGTCTAAAATGTTTAAATAGGATTTCAGATCCTCATAATTCTTCGCTACCTCTCTAAATTGGAAAACGAGATACTTAATTTTTGGATAAAAAGTATTAGCAAAAGAAACCGCTAGTACGAAATCCCCAGCATCAATCACACCATTAACTAAATCCACGATTGCGATAACAATTGTTACTAAAAAAGCAATATTGCTTATACCTCCATTGCTGAGATCAATAATTCTAAATGTTTTAGCGTAATTTATGCAATCGTGATGCCATCTATCAACAACCTTCGAAAATCTTCTCTGCTCGTATTTTTCGTTGGCGAAGTATTTCACCGAATCAAAAGCAATCATATTGTCTACAATTTGCGAATTTACTTCATCTTCAGTCTTATTTAGAACTTTTCTTTTATTAACATTATTCTTAACAGTGAAATACATCACAGTCACATTTAATAAGAATGCTATAACAGTGATAATTATCAACTTAGGATAAATTGTAGAATAAATAGCCACAATAATAATAAAGTCAAAGACTACCCTAGACATCCATATATTTATTTCATCATAAAATGAGAAAAATGCTCCTTCACCTCTTTTGAACACACTTATCAATCTGCCAGAAGATTTATTTGCGTGATAGCTAAAATCGAGATCGTGTATATGTCTTAGAACATCCTTTTTGAGTTTTGCAGCTGCACCAAATAAAGCATAGTCAGAGATGTACATCGTTAATGTGTCACCCAGATAAGTTACTAATACTATAGATGAAATCAACAGTATTGATCTGAAAAGAAACTCTGTTTCACCATCTAGTGCGAAATTAACTACATCCCTGAATAAAAGAGGTAGAATATTACTCAATATTGCCATGAAAATATTGAGTATTGTTGCAGTTAAAAAGAAATACTTAAACTTCCAAACGTAACTGTAAAACTTTTTTAAGATTTCCATAGCTAAATACTAATTGTGTCCTCAAAACTACCACTTGAACTCTCCGAACCATCTTTGTCATTTGAGGATTCTGTTTTATTCTCCTCGTTTATTTTTGGCTTTTTTCGCACTATCAAGATTGATATAAGGTTTGCGAACAAAGAAATAAAAATTGAAAAGTTGAGAATTATCAGGATTGTTGTTGCTAATGACTTTTCAAGTGTGCTTGCGAAAAGAAAATCAACTTCAAAAATAAATAAACCCGTTAGATAATAAAATATTGTTACATAATAAGTTACAAGGAAGAAGATTATGGAAACAGTGGAGATAATTGGTACCAATATATAGTAAATCCTGCGACTAAATACCCTAGAGTATTTAAAAACAGAGAATGCAAGGATCCAACTTAGAATACTAGAAATGAAAAAGAATGATATTGTTACATAAAAATTATTGAACCCACCTCTCAACATTAAAAGTGGTTCTTCTTCAATAAATACACCTAATAAACTGTATAAAAGTACTAAAATCGACAGTATTAAACCTGGTATAAAGACCCTGATTATATTAAAAATTAATTTTAAAACGTTTTGCATTCTCCCTTTACCTTTATCTGATTAGTTTGAATAAATTTATTAATTTCAGAAATTATTAATTTGTTAATTTCGCCTTTTTCCGAAGAGTACTGAATTATGACTGGTTCAGGTGATAATGATTTACATTCACCATATTTAAGAACCAATGTCTTATTTTCAGATACTTCATCCCAATTGGAATTATTACACTGATATATTTTATGTGTTTCTTCGATTGTATTGTGTTCTTGTGACCAGACGTAGTTTGGTAGTAAATTAATAATAATTGAATTGTTTTCAATTGAAGAATATTTTTCTCGATTCTCAATCAAGTTTTTATTTATGAAATTTGAGTAATGATTAATATCAATTTGATCAATAGGTTGAGATTTCGAATATGACGAGTTGATAGAATCAATAATCTGACTTAGTGTGTTTCCTGTTTCTGTACTTAGTGAGAAATTTGAGATTCCACTAACTGATGTCGTATCTTTTGTTACTGTGTCGGTGATAATATCTAGTTTGTCTGATTGTTTACAGTTGGTGAATCGGGATTCAAATTTAGAATAAGTGTCAACAATTAATAGTAAATCAGCGACATCTAAATTAACTGCAGAGTCAGGATTTTCAATAACAGCAAAATCTTTTTCCGAAAATTCTAATAAATAAAGTCTTTTAATTTCGGCTTTCAAATCCTCATTTAGTTTTTCCTTCTTTGAAGCTAAAGCGGAGATTTCTTTTATGGAGTATTCTTTACATTGATCTAAAGCAGTCGTCATGTTGGCAATATTTTTTCTGAGTATCGTATCCGTCTCTCGGAGTTGTTTAACATAGGTATTGTATTGATCTATTTTTGGTTTGATTTCATTTTGTTCGTTATTTAATGCAGTTATTTGCGAATTATTTTTACTGATGTCTTGAGAGATTAAGTCAATCATAAATGTTTTTGAAATTTCTGAAGCATTTATTTTTACAATAGAATTCTTTTTCTCAATAATATCTAAGGTTTTATCCTGAATTAGTCGAACCTCTGCATTACTATTATTTAGAAGTTTTAAAAACTGGAAGAATTCTTCTTGATCCTGAAATGAATACCAAGTATTTTTATCGTCAAGACTTATGGAGATTAACTTGTCTCCTTTATTGGTTTGGCTCTTTGCTCCATAGAAGTTTTCTGTTTTTAATGTTGTAAGTGCCTGATAGTCTTCGCTTAAGTTCCTAAGTAAAATTGCAATTTCTTGGCTCTCTGTAATTTTTTTGGATTTAAGAAATTTAAGATCTTGCATTATTTTTTGTGTTTCTACACCTAACTCTGCATTATCTTTACTCAGTTCCGAAATTATTTCCTCAGATTCTGTTAATTTTAATGCTGACGAATTGTAAGTTGAAGTCAAAGTATCTGTGTACGTGCGTATTTTTGAATAATTTTCGTAAATAATCTTTGTTGACGAAGTGATAGTTTGTAGCGATGGAGATTCACACTGAATAGAACCATTTAACACACCATTTATGATATTAATATTATTACTATCGTCTAAAATTGCATTAATTGTTTGGATATTTACTAAATATTCCCTTTCTTTTGCACAGTTAGATATGTATCGATGAAGCTCAGTTTCGAATTCTGTTGTAATAGGGATTAATTCTTCGAACTTTTTTAATTCAGTTGTAGTTTTACTAATATCTACTTTTAAGCGATCTCCTTCGGAGGAGCTACTAAAGAATTGACATGTATTTTCGAGTGAATTAATTGTACTTGCAAATGTTTCAAACTCCTCACTGCTTAAACCGTCACCATCTGCTTGTGGTTCTACTAGAGATTTAGGGCGATTATAGTATTGTTTAGATAATTCTCTAAATATTTGTAAATAATTTGTCCCTTCAAATTCTGTTATGGATAGAGACTTAACACTATTTTGACTAGTAATTAAGCTAAAGAAAATTATGGTAATAAAAAATACTAATCTAACTGATTTCATGTCAAGAATATGGCACTGATTAGTAACTAGTATAGATACAACGAAAATCTATGTAAAGATGGAATATTTTGAATATGACTAATTTACCTGAGATTGTAATTCGGCAAGAGTTGGGCTACCAAACCATCTTTTTATCTGGTTGCCATTACTGTCAACTTGAATAAGAGTATGTTGATATGTCACTCCATATTTAGTTTTCAAAGTTGTAGAAGTATCATAATCTACTCGTAGAATGGCAAGATTCGAAGGTATACTTTGAATATTGTTTTTGATGTCTAGCTCAAGTGCTTTACATGTTGGGCACCAACTTGCAGCGAAAAATAAAACAGCTTTATTCCCAGATGTAGATTGAAGCTTTTCAAGTGAATAATTGGAGAAATTGCCAAGTGTATCATCAGAATTCGCGTCAGAGCTCTCTGTTGGATCTTTAGGCATTCCGGACTGATCACCAACAATTGCTTCTGTAGGCGTTAATTCAGTTGGGATTTCAGAGGATATTTCAGATTTAGATAGAAAATATCTATAACCTAATAAACCTATAATAGCAATTAAAACTACTACACCCATAATTATGACTGGTTTTGATACAACTGGTGGTTTACTTGGTTTATTTTCGGCTGCAGGATTATTTGGTGTAGTTTGAATTGGTGGAGTTTCCGTAGTATTTGAGATTAGTGTATTGTCAGCGTTTTGAAAATCGTCCATAATAGGAATTAATTATAATTACATATAGTATTCACTATTTTATATCTTTAACACAAGTAATATGAGTAAAATTCTTGTTTCGTTCGCCACAATGTCTGGAAATACTGAAAGAGTAGCACAATACATAAACTCCGAATTACCTAAAATTCTACCAGAAACACAAACTTCATTGACAAATATGATGGAATTGACAGAAGAACTATTTAATGAAAATGACTTAAATATTCTAGGTTCTTCGACTTGGACAGATGGAGAATTTAATCCTATTTCCGAAGAATTTTTCAATAGATTAAGAGCTTCAACTATCGACTTGAATGGGATTAAATTTGCAATTTTTGGACTAGGGGAATCATATTATCCTGATTTCTGTACAGTAGTTGATAAGATGGAAGATATAATCAAATCAAAAAATGGAATACTAGTCGTAGAGGGATTAAAATTGGATGGCTATGTTGATGACAATATGTTACATAGCGTTGGAGAATGGTTGGGTAAATTTGTGAATACTATTTAGGTACAAAATTCAAACTTGCAGAATTAATACAATATCTTTTTCCAGTTGGATCAGGACCATCTTCAAAGAGGTGCCCTAAATGTGCTCCACAAATATTACAAGTGACTTCGACTCTGTCCAAACCATGAGAATTGTCATTTGTTAACTTAATATTCTGACTGTTGATGATATCGTAAAAGCTTGGCCATCCTGATCCTGAATCGAATTTTGTTTTAGAAGAAAATAATTCGCTATTACATACTAAACAATTATAAATCCCGTTCTTGTCATTATGTAGATATTTACCAGTGAATGGTTTTTCTGTAGCTTTCTCTACAATAATTTTGTATTCATCTTCACTTAGTTGATCTTTAAGATCATTTTTTGATTTATTCATTGTTTCTTTTATATGTAATTGATGTTTTCCCATTGGCAGTGATTTCCACACTTCGAACTTCAACATGTAGTGTTTCTTCAGCTTTTTCTGCAATTATTTGCACTTTTGATTCGCTATCTGTGCTTAAATTTTGTGATTTAATACTTTCCCAACCTAATATCGGTAAATCTTTCTCTAAAGCAAAAGTTAAATAACTATATGCTTCTTTTATGTTTAACCTGATAACATCTCCAGGATAATCATTAGGGTCACATTCTGCCTCAATTGATAGGATTTCGGAATAAGTGGGTAAATCTACTTCTAAAGTCTTTAAATAATTATCTTTGTCGACTACCTCACATAATGTCTCGTCAAATACAATAGTAGGAATAATTGAATTTGTATTTTCGTTTAACTCACTAACATTTTCACCCTTACTGTTATTTATGAAGAAAAGTACGATTGCAACAAGTATTAAAAATAAAATGATAGGAAATATTTGTTCTATCTTTTTTGAAAGTCTTTGATCTGATGACATATTGAATCTAATACATTCTTTCTCTATAAATTATTTCGGTTGTACCTTGAGGAAGTTGATCTCCAGAGTGTCGAATATCTACAATTAACTCCCTGCCCTCTTTTTGTGCATTCATGATCTTGTATCCAGTATATCCATAAGGACCGGTATCTTCGAAACTTGAAATCACCCAATTTTGATCAGCTACATTTGAACCAAAGAAACTTACGACATCATCATAATCATCAGTAGTAGTTAATCTCACTTCATAACTATCACTTTCCGTAGGTGCGCACTGTACAGAAGTTAAGGTGGAGTTAACATAAAAAGGTATATCATCAGGCCAGTTAGCAGGTAATTGATCAGGTGCTAATATCGAACAAACGTCAGAACGTCTAACTGGTGTTGGCATTGTTTGTTCTTGTTCTGTGATTGCAGCCTCGTTAACATTATCAATAACTTCTTTTGAGTTATTAGTATCATCTCTTGTACAACCAACCAATAAAATAAGTGAAAGGAATGATATTGTGAGGAATTTCATATGACGAGTGATAATAAGTATATATATGATAATTGTATTTCAGCTATTTTTCAATAGTGGTGAGTGGTCGGTTCAGATATTGTAGTCTTAGATTTTCTGGAAACCTTTCAATTGCATACCTTAACATGGTTCTAGGCATTGACTTGTAATGTTTATCGAGGAATTCTCTTTCGATTGATATATCCTTCTTTCCAACCTCTCTAAGCATCCATCCAACTGCTTTATGGATTAAATCATGGTGATGGTTTAATAGTATTTCTGAGATTTTCAAGGTGTCTTCAAATTGATGATTATCTATAAAGTATGAAGTTGCAATTATGGCAATCCTTTGTTCCCAAAGGTTTTGTGACATAGCAAGATTATAAAGTGTACTTCTGTTTTTATCAGATAAATACTCACCCAGAATCCGGGCACTTGAGTCCACTAAATCCCAGTTATTAATATTTTTGGTGTTTGCCAGATAGAAATTTATCAATTCCTCTTTTTCCGTGTAGTCACGGGACTTTTTAAATCTATTCACAATTAGTACAAGCGCAATAAATCTATATTCATGTATCTTACTACCAAGTAACTTCTGGATTTCATTAAGTGAAATATCTTTGTATTTTAGGGCAATTTTTCTCTGTTGTGGGACTGTTAATCCTAGAAATATATCTCCTTCAGCATATTCACCTTTTCCGGTCTTGAAAAACTTTTGTGAGTGAAATGCTCTTAGTGGATTTGCTTCATTATTTATTGCATCAATTATTTCTGATTTTTTCATAATATTTTGTCTAGTTCATTTATAAGTTCTTTTGATTCAAGAATCCTGGTGTGTCCAACTATATCAAGTTTAATATTCTTTGCTCCCTCGAGATACAAACTTGTGTTCGGAATCACGTGATTATCAAACCTAGGATAAATATTGATAATCTTTTTAGTGTCAATGTATTCTAAATCCCGTAATTCTTTGCAATTGGGTTTTAACTCATGAAGACTTATGATATTTAAGTAACCGAAAACTGTTCCCTTGTTAGGGGATGAAATTTCAATTGCACAATTGACATTATTTGGTTGATCTTTAATTATACTTCTCGCGATTAATCCACCTTTGCTATGTGTGATTAGGATCACATTTATTAATTTAAGTTCATCAATATATTGTAATACGTCTCTTGTACAAAGCTTAATTGTTGATCTAGTGTTGAATTTGGGAAAATGTATTCTATAACCTTGTGAATTTAGATGATTTGCCACCGTTTTCAGGAAATTCCATGTATCATTTAATCCAATAATGATTACAACATCTCCCTTAGTTCCTTGAGAATATTTACTCGGGACTTTAGAATACAATCCAACTATTTTATTTTTTAAAATTAGGAGATATTCTTGAATTAAATTTTTTATTAGCATTTTGAAACAGTTTTATGGGGCGGGATAGGAGAATCCTCAAACAGCAGTTATTGAGTTTACGAAGGATACTGCTGTTTAGTCCCCCCGTAGCTTTAGCTGAGGGGGAGAACTCGCTCAAAATATTTAATTGTTGAAAAGCGGCGAACCGGAATCGAACCGGCTACCTTCTCCTTGGGAAGGAGACGTTCTACCAAGTGAACTACCGCCGCACTTAATTTCTAACAGTATTACCTCTATACTAATCCTGCAGTTTAATGAATTATAATATACAATTAACTAAATAAATATTATTTACAATAATTGACAAAAAAAATTTCATTAGCAACATTCGCGGGAGGTTGTTTCTGGTGTACTGAAGCTATTTTTCAGCGCATTGATGGTGTTCTGAAAGTCACGCCTGGGTATTCAGGTGGAGATTTACAAAATCCGACTTATGATCAGGTTTCTACTGGAGAAACAGGTCACGCAGAGGCTTTGCAAATTGAATTTGATCCTAATATTACTGATTTTGAATATTTGTTAAAAGTTCATTTTGAAACACATGACCCAACCACCTTGAATCAACAAGGTAACGATACTGGAACACAGTATAGATCGATTGTTTTCTATCATGACGAAACTCAAAGAGAATCAATTGACAGGTTTATTCAAACACTAAAATTGGGAAAACCGGTTGTGACTGAGGTTAAAAAATTTGAAAAATTTTACGAAGCTGAAGATTATCACAAAAATTACTATAATAACCATAAAAACCAACCATACTGTCAGATTATAATTAAACCAAAATTAGATAAAGCATTTGGAAAATCCGAGTAAAATTCTAAAAAATATTCCAAATGAAAAATTGGGTGAAATCAAATCCGTAAAGAAATTACATGGTGGTAAAGTGAACCAAACCTATAAAGTCACATCTCAAAAAGGAGTGTTTGTTGTCCGTATAAATACTATTGATCAAATAAAAGTATTCAGAAAAGAGATTTATTGTTATCGAACAGCTAAAGAACTAAGTATCCCCTCTCCTGGAGTAATCAAGCTATATCAGGACTCAAAAAATTGCATTTTAGTAACTAAATATATTCCCGGTGTATCCAATAAAAAAATCGATAAAAGTAAAAGGGCATATATTTGGGAAAAATTAGGAGAGTATTCAAAAGTGATCTCGGAGATAAAAGAATTACCATATGGTGAAGATGCGTTGAACGCTGATGATGCGAAATCTAAGTATACTGAAGGTATGATAGGTTATGCTCTCAAGGAGTTTTCAAAGGATGATGATTATTTTTTAAGGAATGGAATGCTAAATAAAAGGGAAATTGAGAGAGTCCTTGATTTGCTAAATTACTTGAAGCAGAAGATAAATCAAATTAATTTTGGATTGATCCATGGCGATTTATCCCTTTCAAATGTTGTGGTTAATGAAAAAGGAGTTGTGTATTTAATCGATTGGGGGTCGGCAAATCTTCTACCTGTTCCAGATTTTCAAGTTATGGAAATATATTTAAATTCTATTCTAAAAGAAAGTTTCAAATCAGGATACTTATCCGCATTTCTCAAAGGTTATGGTCTTGAAGAAAACTATAACTTTAGAAATAAAGAGACTATCAATGCAATGTCTTTTTTGAATCTTACCGACAAAATCAGATGGGCGATAGATAATGATAAAGAAGAAGCACTAAGAAATTATGAAAAGAAATTAATGAAAAGTAAGAATCAGCTATTGATGGTCTGAAAAATTAGTTGATTTATGAACTTCGCATTCTCTAGATTACTCATATGCCCACTTTCAGGAATAATTTGGTAATTTGAGTGCGTTATACGTTCATGCATATACTGACCGATATTGTTGAAATATTCTAAATCGTGCTCTCCAACTAAAATTTGAGTTGGACATTTAATTTCGTGAAGTCTATCTTTTGCTTCTGGTATTACTTGTTCATATTTATTACCATTTAACCAATGCCATCCTGAATAGTCATTTAAAATTAATTTTAGTTTATTTGCTAATTGAGGTGATTTATTCGTGTATTCAAAGACTTCATGCGATAGCCATTTCTCTCTGGCATTCTGCATATTAGTTTCAATTTTTATTGAGAAATCTACAGTACTTTTATAACCACCTAATGATGAATCGATTACTGTCAGCGTCTTCACTTGTTCTGGATGCTCTAGAGTGAAATCGATTGCCACTCTTCCTCCCATAGATAGACCTATTAGGTGTATTTGTTTTATTTTAAGGTGTTTGAGTAACTGAAGCAGATCCTCGTGATGTGAATAATTTTGACTTGGGAGAGTAGATTTACCAAAGCCACGTAAATCATAAACCAATATTTTGAAATTTGATGAAAATTCTGCAATTTGAGGTTTCCACATCCGATGATCGAGAGAAAATCCATGAAGGAATACAAGCGTTTCCTCTGATTTTACATCTAAATATTGATAGAAAATGTTACCTTTGTAATTGAAGTTACTCATTTTCGAAGAAATAATTCTTTAAAATACCATAATCAAATCTACCAAAATATTTATCGTATTTCTCCGAGTCTTTGAGAGATATTTTTCCTACAAATAATCTCAATATTTCATCTTGGGTTAATTTCGAAATTTTCTGAGAATGAGAGAAATACATTGCAGGCTTTAAAATATCTCCGGGTTGTGAGGTGTCAATAAAACCAAATTTGTGTCTAGATGACCTGTGCCATGCGAGTTCTGGTTCGAAACCTAACGAAATAAAATAGTTATAAACTTCCCTTAGAGATGATTTCATTCCTATCTTGCTGGCTATATATTCGGCGGAGTGTTGATAAAGTGAATAATTATCTTTAGTAACAAGGTCTTGTAAATATGTGGCCAGTCCTTCTTCAGTAGCGAGGTAATAATCGCTTCTTGGAATGTTGTTGTATACTCCGTTTTCGTACCTCAATATATGGGTGATTTCGTGTTTTACTTCACTCTCAATACTAAAAAACTGGAAAGAGGCGTATTTAGACATTTCCAGAGTTTTATTGTGACAGTTTGGTCTAAAACTGAAACCATGTTTATCGACTAATTTAAAAGAATATTCTTCGAGACCAAATAAATTGAATACTCTTTCAAAATCTCTTTGTATTTGATTCGTTGGTAGAGTTGAAAGAGATAAGGGTTTTTCTGAAAGTATCTGATTTGCTAAATCAACATATTCCCAATTATCCATTTGGAAGTGATGTTTTGCGTATTCATGGATTGAATCAATAGTTTGGTCTTTGATCGATTTCATCAAATTAAGCTTATCTCCTTGAGTGGTATATTCAACATCTTCGTTTTGCCAATAATACTGAAACTGTGGGTTGTACCGATTCGAAGCTAGGAACTTCTCGCGCTCAGTGTGTAGATTTAGAGGTGTAATAAATTTCAGTAAATTCATGAATCAATACGCTAAATATGTGTCACTTTGAAAATTTAAAATTTGTTGTATAATTATCTCATGAAAAACTTACAAAACCACTACAAAACTTCTTCATGGTGGTGCCTCTAAAATCTAGAGGTAGTTTCTTCACGTAAAATTTTCCATTAGACGCAGAGAAATTACTATGCTCGTTATGAGCTATATGTAATTTTTATTATTTCAAAATGAAACATAATATATTTTTTCTAATTAGGTACCATTTCATTTGGTGGGGGCAACCCCTGAAACTAAATTTATTGTCTAATCAATTACTAATTTAAAATATTATTAAAATTTAATGAAAAATTTAAACAAAAATGGAAAATTCGGAGAATTCGGAGGTATGTTTGTACCGAAAGATTTGGAACAAACACTAACTGAACTTGCCGAAGTATATGAGAAGCTTGCAGTCGACGAAGATATTCTAAACGAACTCCGAGATGCATATAAGAAAATTGCTAATCGTCCGAGTCCACTATATTTTGCACAAAACATGACCAATGATTTAAATGGACCTCAGATTTATCTAAAAAGAGAGGATTTGAATCATACAGGTGCACATAAAATAAACAATGTTATTGGTCAAGGACTCGTAGCAAAGCGTCTGGGAAAGAAGAAATTAATCGCAGAGACTGGAGCTGGACAACATGGAGTTGCCACAGCGACGATTGCGGCATATTTAAACATGGAATGCGACATTTATATGGGAGCGCGTGACATTGATGCTCAAAAACCAAATGTCTATAGGATGAAAATACTTGGGGCAAATGTGATTCCTGTAACCAAGGGACAAGGAACGCTTAAAGATGCTGTCGATGTTGCTCTTGAAAACTTCATAAATGATCACAAAGATACGCATTACTTGCTTGGTTCAGTAGTAGGCCCACATCCTTATCCTACAATGGTAAGAGATTTCCAGAAAATTATCGGTGAGGAGATTCGCGAGCAATTAAAAATGTTAGGTATTGCAAAACCGCGAGCGATTATCGCTTGTGTAGGCGGTGGAAGTAATGCAATTGGAGCTATGTATGATTTTATTGATGATGAAGACGTAGAATTAATAGCCGTGGAACCAGAAGGAAAAGGTAAAAATTCTGGGAAACACGGACTCTCTCTTGGCACAGGGAAGAGTTCAGTGATTCATGGTTTTCGCACGCTGACTCTGTTAGACGAGAATGGTGAAATCAGAGAATCATATAGTGCTGCTTCAGGTCTTGATTATCCTGGAGTAGGACCAGAGTTGAGTATGTTGAAACAGAACGGTCGAATTAAACTTGGTGAAGCCACAGACAAAGAGGCAGTAGAAGCATTTGTTTATCTCTCAAAAATGGAAGGTATCATTCCTGCGTTGGAGTCGGCGCATACTATAGCATACATTTTGAAGAATAATGGTCAGTTCTCAGAAGATGATGTAATCGTTATCAATCTATCAGGAAGAGGTGACAAGGACGTAGAGAATGTTTATGAGAGTTATATGTGAAGGTCGATTGAGCGGGGAGCTAATCACTCTCCGCTATAGATTTATTTTCAGTAATTCTATTTCAAAAGCGGCGAACCGGGGTCGAACCGGCGACCTTCTCGTTGGCAACGAGACGTTCTACCAACTGAACTACCGCCGCTTAATCAATATCTTCTGAAATTTTACTAAATTTACCCCTAACAAGCAATTATTACATGATTAAGTTGTCATTTCGCCCTATCTAGATTAAAATTAGACAGTTTTCAACAAAATATAATGGCACAAACATATGACCTCATAGGACAAAGACAAATTCGTATTGATAAAGCAAATCAACTACGGGAACTTGGAATCGATCCCTACCCTTCAGTTTCCAAAAGAGACACAAAAGCAGGAGAAATTAATAGGAAGTTTGAAGAATTTGAAAATAAACAAGTTATTGTAGCTGGAAGGTTAATGTCCTGGAGAGAACACGGAAGTTTGATTTTCGGAAATATTCAGGATCAAAGTGGTTCTGTACAACTTTATATTAAAAATGATGTTATTGAAAATACTGATAAAACAAAAGGTATTATCGGTTTTAAGGAACTACATCTTCTGGATATGGGAGACATTGTAGAAGCTAAAGGAACAGTTACTAAAACCCAAAAAGGGGAAATCTCTGTGCTTGTTTCAGAACTTAGATTATTAACGAAATCCATTAGACCGCTTCCGGACAAATGGAAAGGTCTACAGGACAAAGAAAAAATCTTCAGACAAAGATATCTCGATTTGATTATGAATCCTGAGCACAAATGGAGATTTACAAAATTAGCAGAAGTTACATATGCTGTTCGTGAGTTTTTGAATAACAAAGGTTTCTTGGAAATCAAAACTCCAATTATCCAACCATTATATGGAGGAACTAATGCCAAACCATTTGAAACAAAGGTAAATGCATTAAACTCCGACTTTTATCTTGCAATTTCACATGAATTATACCTAAAAAGACTCATAACAGCCGGTTTCGAAAACGTATTCAACATTACAGGTTATTTTAGAAACGAAGGAATTGATAGAACTCATAATCCTGAATTCCAGATGATTGAGACAATGACGGCATTCAAAAATTATGAATACAATATGGATTTGATTGAGGAAATGTATCGATTTATAGCTTCAAAAGTGTTTGGTAAGACAAATTTTGTAGTACAAGGTCATGAAGTGGATTTCGGTAAAGATTGGCCTAGAATTAAAATGATTGATGCTGTCAAAACTTATGCGGGAATCGATTTCAACGAAGTGAAAACTATTGAGGATGCTCACAAAATATTAGAAAGTATCGGTGTAAACGAAAGACCTAATAGTGTTGGCGAGTCTATGGTTGCGGTTTTTGAAGAAAAGGTAGAATCACAGCTTATCGAACCAACATTTATATACGGTCACCCTGTAGAGATATCCCCATTAGCTAAATCAATGCCTGAAGATCCAAGATTTGTGGAAAGGTTTGAAATATTCATTGGTGGAATTGAAGGTGGTGATAACTGGACTGAATTAAATGACCCTATTGAACTTTACAATCGATTTAAATTACAAATTGATCGAAAGGCTGACGGAGATGAGGAAGCGCATCCTATGGATCTCGAATTCTTGGAGGCAATCGAATATGGTATGCCACCAACAACTGGACTTGGGCCTGGTATTGAGAGATTAACGATGATGTTTACTGAAACTGAGTATATAGACGATATTTTATTCTTTCCTATGATGAAACCAGCAAAAGTTTCAGTTACGCAAAGGACATTGTATGGAGAAAAATACACTCAAGGTGTAAAAAAGTCACTAAAACAAGATAAATCTCGAAAGATGGCTATAATCCTCGATAAAAATCTCGACGGTTGGAAGATGACAAATACAATTGGACATCTTTCCGCCCACTTGGGTAATAAAATTTCTAAAGATGATTTTAGGTCTACCGATAATTTCTCCACAAGTGATGGTAGTATCCAGAGCAATTCACAATATGGAATAGTTACTTTACAAGCAAATCAAAACCAGTTACATAGTCTTATGAAAGAACTTGAAGAAAGCGAGTTTGAATTTTTAACTTATGTGGAAGAAATGGTTGAGTATCATGATGATAAAGAGCTATCTGACGCACTCTCGAAGAAAAATAAAGATGAATTAAATATCTTCGGGATTGGAATCTTCGGTGATAAAGCAAAACTAGAAAAAATCACTAAAAAATACAGTTTATTCAAATAAAAATGGCATTACCTACAAGAGAAAAAGCGAAAGAACTATTATTTGAGAAAGTCAAAGATGAATATCAACGCAAACATTCCGAAATGGTAGCAAACGCAATGGAGGCATATGCTAAAAAGTATAGTGAAGATGTTGAGTTGTGGTACATCACAGGCTTATTGCATGACATTGATTATTATGCATTTCCAACTGAACATCCTGCAACATCTGTTGTGTGGTTCAAAGAATGGGGATACCCAGAAGATCTAATACATGCTGTAGAATCTCATGCTTTCAAGAGAACAAATGTAAAACCACAAACAAAAATTGCTAAGACACTGATTGCTTGCGATGAAATGAGTGGACTTTTATACGCCTACTCCCTAATGCGACCGACAGGTTTTGACGGAATGGAAGTTAAATCAGTAAAAAAGAAGTTCAAAGACAAGTCCTTCGCTGCAAAAGTTGACCGTTCTGATATCCAGTTCGGTATGGATGAACTTGGAGTTGAATTCAATGACCATGTAGAGCTCCTAATTTCCGTGTTTTCGAAAAATGCCACAATTTGATTACCCTAGAATTGATGGAAATTACAACCACTCTATTGCGATAGAGTTGGAGCTAAATCATCTAGTCCCACTTGAATTCACGGATTTAGCATTAGGTTTTGTTCTAGAATGTCCATCTAGTCCGAAATATGGATTTAATAGTACAGCAGGGGAGTATACTTTAGTATCACCTGGAGATGGCATACAGAGAGTAAGGATTAGAGTTGAAACACCCTTGAATAATACAGAATTGATAGAATACTATACACCCGTAATTATTGAAGAAAATCCTGAACTTAATTATGGTAAACATTCTGTCGTAATGGGGAAAACTATTTACAGAAACCCACGCAATTACTGTCCTGGTGTAGCAATGTTAGTGGAATGTGATTATTACTATGAGCATGGAATTATTGTAAATTTGAGTCTTACACACAATTTGGGATATTCTACATTGAGTCTAATAACAGTTGAAGACGGTAACGTTATCAGTAACTATGGAATCATTTCACCATTTGTAAATGAATTCGACGGCAATCTCGTTGGTGGTTATATAGAATATGTAGTTAATGGTCAGGATACTACTTCAGAAGTATATAAACCATTTAAAGAACTTACAGATGAAGAAGCATCCAATGCACGCTCAATGATTCAATATAGTAGAGACTCAATTCGCGCGTTAAGTTCGTCCATAAAAGATAAACACATACAAGATAGAAAATATAATCAAGACTCAAACTAATGGGGGCAGTTTTAGTTGTTATTTCAATACCCTCCACTTACTAGCGAAAACTGTCATACTTGCTTTTGCTTCTCCTTCGTTACTTAGATATGCGTCTGCTTCTGGTCTACCCTCTACCATAACGTAATCACCTTTTTTAACTTTGTTTGCTCGTTCGTGAGATTTGTTGAAAATCAAAACGTTAAAAAAACTAGTTCTTTCCTCTTTCTTTGCTCCTAAGTATTCATTTACTGCTACTGAGAAACGAGCATAATTTTTCCCATCTTTGCTCTCGAGAACTTCTCCATCTTTGGTTGCTCTTCCTAGTACCAAAAGTTGTTGCATAGACATAATTAATAAAATAATAAGTTAAATTAATTAGATTCTATGCGAACTTCCTGGAAAAATTCTGATGATTTAATTATTTCTATAAATTTAATAATCCTAAATTATTGATTCATAATTGTATTCACAATCATATTAACTGCTATAATTTCTTTTCTTGAAAACATTATGGAAACTCCAGAATATGGAAAAAGATTTATTCCAACTAAAGAGCCCTCGAAATTAATTTATGATGACAATGGCTTAATTATTGATCCAGAGGATGAAACACCTTTAAGCGGTATTCTTATATCTGGTGATGGATATACTCCAGTAGTGAATGGATTGGCAGGTGAATTAATTCCATTCCAAGGTAAACAAACCGCTAATAACACTATCAAATAGTTGTATTCGAGCTAATAATTTCTTTAAGTTCTTCGATATCCTCACTCCAAGTTCGACCATTTGACCATTCAAGTCCTTTGAATTGCAACTTGTACTTGTCTTCAGGTTTTGTTGCTGAGCCTAAATAGAAATATTCATGACCTTTATCTTTACTGAATAGGATTGCTTTTAACATCATACCCATACCAAGATTTGAGTTGATCATATCTATTTGATAAAAAGGATATGCGTAATGAAGTATCTTTTCAGTCTGGAAAGCGATGACATAACCCACTTGCTTATCTCCGGTTCTGAATGTAAGAAGAGCGTTATAATTGCTTTTAAATGGATTAGTGAGCAATTCTCTGGCCTTATTTGTAGTGAATGTTTTACTTCCGAATTTAGTTTCATAGAATTCGTTTGCTAATTTCGAAATCTCCCAATCATATTCATCAAACGTCATTGGTATTCGACCATCAACTACTGTCAGGTCTTCATTATGTTTTAGTATCCTTCTGTTTTCGCTTGATAGTTCAAATTTCTCAAGATCAATCCTCAATGATCGAGTTTGGTTCATAATTCCCTTTCCTAGACGTGTGAATACATAACCTTGCGAGTATTTTTCCTCTATGGCATCTTGTGAAAGGTTTGTTAATGTGATCTGATCCGTTTTGTAATAGTTAGACATATGGATTGTTTATGTATATTACAACTATAACATTAATAATGCATTTAGATAATACTAGTCATTCGTAGTGTTTGAAACTTTCAACTTTTCAATCTCCTCTGCCAACATTTGCATATATAGCGCATAACCAATTTGTTTAATATTTCCGTGTTGTTGTTTCCCAAGTAAATTACCAGCACCTCTGATCTCTAAATCCCTGCTTGCCAGTCTAAATCCGGCACCCAGTTCACTTGATTCTTTTATTGCTTTCAATCTTTGTTTGTATTTCCTCCGTTCTCTAAACCTTTTCAAAGATGCCGGGTTTTTGATATTTGCTTCCATCACACTATCATCATCTTTCAAGACATCGCCATCATAGAAGAAATACGCATATCCTTGTTTATCGCCTCGGCCGACTCTTCCCCGTAACTGATAAAGTTGTCCTAGCCCGAAATTCTGAGCATGTTCAATAATAATTGTATTAACATTCGGCATATCTAATCCATTTTCAATGATTGTCGTACATACTAAAATATCATATTTATCCTCATAAAATTCGCTTACATTTTTCATTAATAAGTTCGGATTCATCTGGCCATGTGCAAAGATTATTTTTGCATTAGGTAACATTTTTTTAAGTTGCGTAGCCTTTGACTGTATTGTATCAACTCGGTTATGAACGTAATAAACTTGACCATTTCTATTCAATTCTTTTTCGATAGCCATTTTAACTTTATCTTGATCGAGTTTAGTAACAACATTCTCAATTGATTTTCGACCTTCAGGAGGTGTTTGAATGATAGAAATATCTTGGATACTTGAGAGTGCCATACTCAAACTTCGTGGGATTGGTGTTGCCGACATTGCCAATACATGTACTCCGATTTCGATCTGCTTTAGTTTCTCCTTTTGTTTTACACCGAATTTCTGTTCCTCATCAACAATTATCATTCCTAAGTTTTTAAATTTAATATCTTCCGAAAGAAGTCGGTGAGTGCCAACAATAATGTCTATCTTTCCATTCGCTAAATCCATTAGGTTAGATTTTACAGATGTACTATTTAATCTTGATAGTGATTCAACTCTGATTCCGAATTTGGAAAAACGATCCTTGAATACTTTTTCATGTTGTGTTGTTAATACAGTAGTCGGACATAATACTGCAACTTGGTATCCATTTTCCACCATTTTGAAAGCTGCCCTCATTGCAATTTCTGTTTTTCCGAAGCCTACGTCACCTACAATAATTCGATTCATCGGTTTTTCTAGAGAGAGGTCATTTAATACATCAATTTCAGTTTGAGTTTGATCTTTTGTGATTTTGTATGGAAAATCTGCGATAAACTCCTCATACATCTGAGAATTGTCATGGTTTATTGGCTTCGAGTTTGCTACTTCTCTCTTTGCATACAAGGAAACTAATTCTTTAGCCATTGCGAAGATAGATTCTTTTGTCCTCTTCCTAATTGCTTCCCAGTCGGTTTTTCCAAGTCTTGTGATATCGGGATCTTGATCATCAATACTAATATATTTTGTTAATTTATCAATTTGACTCAATGGAACATATAACTCGTCTTCTTCTGCATACCCAATCAAAATATAGTCTTCTTTGATAATTTTTTTGATTCGCTCCCCCACTCCTAACCTAATTTCTTGAACATATTCCTCTTGTTTGATACCTTTGTAAACACCTACCCCATGGTCTTCATGTACTATAAAGTCTCCGATTTCAATATCACCTTCTAGATTTGCTAATATTTTCCTAGCACGTTCGGATGAAAGTTTTTTAACTTCAGAACCCAGAAATACAGTACCAAACAATTCCTTGTCTGTAAGGACAATTGTCTTAATAGTCGTTGATTCGAACCCGGAGTCAATGGATTTGTCATCTTGAATAAATTTCTCTAGAGCTACAGGGATTGATTTCCTTTGCTTTGTGAAAATTTTTATATCATATCCATTTTCCGATCTATTATTTAGGTCTTTCTCTAATATATCTAATCTATTGAAATACAACTGCGGATACGTAAAATCAAAACTAACATTCGTATTACTCTCTTGATTCTCAAACCTATCTCCACCAAATACCAAGATGGCGTTAAGTGGATCTAAATCACAATGTAATATATTAAATTGATCTAGTTGAATTTTTGAATCAATTTTATTAAGGTCCCCTAGTAGGAAGAATTTGCATGCATTTACTTTCCGACCATATATCTCATCATATGTTTCAGCATATTCAATTTGATTACCAAAAAATGACACCCTGATGGGGTGATTCAGACCGGGAGGCCAGAAACTTAACACATCACCTTTTAAAGAATATTCTCCAAGATTTTCAACTTTGTGGGTCCTATCATAACCATATTCAAGTATGTATTTTACAAGTTGTGTAGCATTTGCTTTATCGAAAATTACTAGGATAGATGACTCTATATACCTTCTCAATTCTTGATTATCTCTAAATACAGTTATTAAGCCTCTTTCATGTTTTTTACTAACTAATTTACACAAACTTTCATAGATTTGTGGAGTTACACCATAAATTTCAGTTATAGGTAAATATTTTTGATTATTTTCTGGATTTTTTAGGATAGCTTCGAGTTGACTAAATGCGATATGTTTTTGGATACTTTGTTCTATCATAATTACTTAGTGCTTTCTACTCGAACCCATATCTCATCAAAGGATTTTTTTCGAACTCGTTGTTGATAGAAGATAATTAACCACATATACAATCTCATCGGATAGAGTGCTAATGACCAAATATATTCCTTTATACTATTAGCGTATTTAATTGGAAACCAAAAATATTCGAGTTCTTTCCAAAAATTTCTAACTTTTGTATTGTTTTCGATTACACCAAACTTCCATAATTGAACGTATCCTCCAACTGCTCTGAGTTTTTGTTTATACCAGTCTTTTAAGTTGCTTGGGTAATTAACATATACTTTTGCTTCTGGAATGTATTCAAGTTTTCCACCTTTGGATAATAATACATAAGAAAGATAAGCATCATCGACGAGTGTATCTTCAGGTAAATGAAACTGAAAGTTTCTCATAGCCATAGCGTATCCACTTAAAGCGAAGAAATTACTTTTTGAGCCTACAAACACTCTGGAACGACCAGAACGTATCCCTTTGAGAGTTGTTAATCTTTTGTGGTGTGCCGCATCTGCTAATAAATGTGATAAATATCCAAAGAATTTATTTTTTTTGTCGGCTGAAATAGGTCTTCCTGTTGATCCCATCACTTTGGGATTCTTAAAAGCATCGTATAGATTTTTAATACTATTTTCCCCTAAATATACATCACCATCTGTAAGTATTATTATCTTCCCTTTGACTTTTTTAAATGCAAGGTTTAATGCTGTTGGTTTTCCCTTTCCAGGGTCAATCAGACGTATCCACTCAATATTAGAAAATTTTATAATTTCCTTTTTTGCAACTTCTAAGGTCTCTTTGTCAGGAATTACAGTTATCAACTGGAATTTATCTTTATAACCGCAATATTTAGGATCGCAAATACACCGTATTGCTCTAGCAACTGTTTTCTCTTCCTTAAACGCTGTTAATACAACAGTAAGTTCCATTTTATTAATTAATTGGTAGATATTATATCTCTTAAACCTAGGAAATAATAATTTTATATTTTTGAAAATATATCGAATTGCTGAAATTTCTTCTTCTTAATTGGAGACTTCTTTTTAAAAGTACCCGGGATTTTTATATCTTTTTCTTTGCAAATTTCATTTAGTTTCCACATATACAGACGACCTTTGTTGTGGTCCCTTGTAGGATAATCCAGAGTGAAAGTAAGGGCTTGTTCCAGAATCCCTCGTGGGAGCTCTTTTGCTAATTTAATGTAAAGGGCTTTGTGTTTTGGATCTTGCAGTTTATGAGTAAGTCTTACACCGAAATCTTGAAATTCATTCTTTAGATACTTACTGTTTTTCGTTATACGATCCACAAAATCATACTTCTGAAATAAAGAAGATGCTTTCGAAAGTTCTCTGGATTTGTTATTAGGATTTGTCATTTATTATAAACAATTAGGATTTGCATAATTCATTATATTCGTTAAGTTCATTTAAGTATGCTTGATAATACAGAATAAATATTGATAAAAAAATGATACAGGAAGTAATTATTACTGCTAAATATAATTTGTACTTAATTCTGCTTTCGGACCTATAAATGATTACAAATGCGATACTGACTAATATAGTTAGAACCAAAGTTATTGAAATCATTTCGTCTTTAGCGAAAGAAATATTTGGTGGTGATAAACATACGAAAATATCAATGATTTCTTTACGCATAACTAGAATGAAAAATATGTTTTAAGCTTGTCAATCATTCCTCTAAATCCATGACTTCCCATAAACACGATAATTTTATGAACATCTTCACCAAACTCTATTTCTTTAACTAGTAATTTGACTAATACATCATCATCTCCAACATATGTAATATTATTGTAAAAAGGTCTGAGTGATTCGATGAGTTCCTCAGCAGTTAGGCGTTTTTGATCTATTCTAGGTAGTTTGGTGAAACGTGGGAATATTATCTCATCAGCCATTTTAAACGCATCCACATAAGTTGGTATTGAAGCCTCAGTTCGATTCCCGGTATTTGGTTCAAAGATCGCAATAATTTTGCTCTTTGGATAGTCACTCCTTAATGCTTTTAAACTGCCTTTTGCTTTTGGTGGTGAACTACCAAAGTCGTCAATTATCAAAAAATTATTATTTTGGACTTTTATCTCTAATCTTCTTTTTATTCCCTTGAATTTGGAAATAGTTGATTGTATAAATTCTTTCCTAACTCCTAGTTCATTTGCCATTACCGCTCCAGCAAGAAAGTTTTCCTCGTTAAATTCTCCGATAATTTTTCTTTCATAGGGTATTATTTCTAAATTCGAAGGATTATCTTTGAATCTTATGAAAGTTGGGAGTGGTTTGGAAGTTTTCTCAAGGTACCAGTCGGGTATGGTGTATGCATTTGTATTATCTGCAGAGTAATAAACTATTCTACAATTAGCATCTTTAACCACATCAACCACGTTCTTATCGTTAGCATTTGCCACAATAATGCCATCGGAGGGAATTTGGGCAATATATTTCTTAAAATTTCTAATATACGACTCTTCTGTAGGGAACATGTCTGGATGTTCCCACTGACAAGAGTGAAAAATTAAATACTTCGTCTTATAATGAAAAAATTTTGAAGATTGATTCTCAAGAGAGGTCATGTATTCATCGCCTTCCACTATAGAAAATCTCGTATCAGTTTTTTTTGCCATGATTGTTTGATCCATATTTACGTTCAATCCACCATACATATAGCTAATATCTATATTGGCTTCTTTCATGATTTCCACCAATACAGCAGAAATAGTAGTCTTTCCATAAGTTCCGGCAACTACAATTGATTCCGGGGTAATTACATAATCTGCAAGAATTTCAGGAAATGTTTTAATACTAATGCCCAATTTAAGAGCTTCGCGATACTCTATATTTTTATCAGATTTTAATCCTTGAATTATGACTAATTCAGGGTGATTACCATCTTCGTCAGTTAAACGATTTTCTTTGTAACCAATTCCTATAGGGATGTCATATTTGTCTAGAAAATTACTTACTGGAGGGAAAAAACCCTTGTCACTACCTGTCACTTTAGACCCCTCGTACTTAAACATAACAGCTAAACCAGAAGTAACAACTCCGCAAATCCCAATTATATGAACCCAATTAGGAACACTTTTCATTACTAGATTTGTAACTCTCTTAAATTAATACGCTTAAGACGTCTGATTCCATTGTCTTCAAGCTGATTCATTAAGCCTTCATATGTCCAATTTCTTTCATTTTTTATTTCAGTCCAAATCTGATTCTGAATATCAGCCTTCGGATCATTTATAAGGATTTTACCGAATCTGACACCATTTTCTTCTTCATAAGCTTTGATTGAATGAACATACTCAATTTCCTTTAGAATGTCATCCTCAAAGGTTACTTCTGAAATTAAGAGGATATGATGTGAATTTTTTCTTTGACCTTTACTTCGTACTAAATCCCCTGGTCTGATATCCTCGAGATTAGTTATCAGCGAACAGTTGTTGTCATTGGTAATCGTATTTGCCCCAAGTTGCTCAACTGGCCTAAATGTTCTTTTGAATCTGTTGATAAAATTGTTATTATCAAATTTCATATATTTGATCAGAGGTTTTTTCCCGTTCATTCGTAACCAATAATTTAACACATGCACGACGAAGCCTGAACATTCGATCCCAATATGATTTGTGATCATGAATTCTCTAATCTGTTGCTCGTTTAATTTATATAAATCAATTCCTTTTAATTGTGATTGTACTTTTACTTCTCTCGAAATTTCGCCAGGGTCACCTTTCCCGGACAACACCCTCAATCCGCCTCTTTGACTTTTCGTATTGATATAGTATGGGGATACGATTTTTTTATCTGCGACAGGTAAATTAGTGAATTCGTGTATTACCTTTTTTGCACTTTCTGGTAAAGAGTAAGTATTAATCATAGTTGATGTTCTTTAATAGCTATCAAAGCTTCTTTAATCCAAGGAATGATGTTCCCTTGTGAATCGATTGCATTTTGATTTAATTGAAGTCTAACAATTTCGTCACCACTATTTAGTATCCTTCCCTTGACAGGAGTTAATACCAATACACCTTGACGTTCCATACTGGCGACATTTGTAGCATATTTTTGATATATAAGGGCTTTGTCACGGTCTTCATCAAGGAATACAGTCGTTGGGGCAATTTCATCTGTAAATCGATTCTGAGCAGCATTATCTCCTTGCAAACGATAAAGTCCCATCTTCATGCAATGATTTATTGTTGTATCTTTATCTGCTCTATTTGAGATCTGAGAGAAATTCTCTTGTTGTAGATTTTGGAAATTATAATCTTTATATCTTAAATCAATTTTCAATCCCATAAACTCAAATAGATGAAGCAAAGAGAGAGGAACTTCTTCCCGAAGTAACTGCATTTTTGTGTACATTGGGACAGAAGCAGTTTGCCTTGCGTTAACTTCAATCACAAAAATTTCTCCGCTTTCCTTCACTATGAAGTCCACTCCAAACATCCCTCTGAAACCTTTGTTATACATAATTGTGCCTATGGCTTCAGTTTCTTTTGTAATTTGTTTCGTGTTCTCTAAATATATTCTTTTTGACCAATCGTTACCAATTGTTGTGCCCCAAAGTGCTCCTAAATCTTTATCGCCTGTGATCTGAAGGCTTAATCCACCTATAAAAACTCCAACACTTGTAATACAGGCATTCAAAGTATAGGCTATCCCTGAAACATGAGTGCTGAATTTTGCAGTTCTTTGATCGTTTTCAATCTGTAAAAATTTGAATTGCTCTTCTGTTTCGATTACATGAGTACCAGAGCCTGTGTGCCCCCTAGAGAATTGGACTACAAAAGTCTGTCCTAATTTGTGAACTAACTCAAGATATGATAGATTCCCAAACTTATCTATTATTGTCTTCGGGAATTTCACTTGTTGATTTAGATTTTTAAATTGTGAAAGTTTTTCCTCAAATTCACGATTGAGCTGAGATGTTGTATTTAGTGATTGAAAGCCAAGCTCTTGAATTTTTCTTTCATATGCTGGATTCACTTTGAATGTTTGAGCATAGTTCAACTTCTTTTTGTTGTTACTCAAGTATTTCAGGATATTCGGATCATTAAGTAATATTCTGGTACCCCCTTGCGGGTTCATACTTTGCCCGGAATTACATTCGAGACAAAAACTATTTATACCAGAATCATCAAAATACTCAGTGTATTGTGAACTTTGTATATATATTATATGGAAATTATTTAGGAGAGTTTCGAGCCCTAGTCCCCGCTCAGGATTCCGCACAAAGTAAAACAAATTTTTGTCAGAAAGATGTGAATTAAGGTTGTTAGTATATTCTTCTAACCTATTTCTCATTTAAATACACATAAATTTTATTTTCGGAAACCGAAACTGGTTTTTTATCATGGAACATGAAAGTATTTGCTATAAAGACCGCATTTTTGGGCATTTCTTTTTTTAATTTTTCGGCTAATTTGTCCATTACTTTGGGATATAAATAGATAAAAGCACCATCATACTTCTCGTAACTTAATTTTAGAAAGTCGTTTCTGATTATATGTACTTTTTTATAATTCCCGATTAATTTTCTTACTTTCATTACAAAAACCAAAATGGGGTTGAATTCTATAGCAGTCACCTCATAACCTTCCCTTGCCAGGGCAAAAGCTACTCTGCCATCACCGGCACCAAGCTCAACTATATGTTTGGGTTTATATTTTTTTAACTCACGGATGGCTGTTCGTATTGTTTTTTTTGAAGTTGGGTAGTAAGGGGCACTTATTCGGAAGGCTTTGATCCAGTAATAAAAATATATTACATAAATAGTAAAAATAATTAATAATGCGATTAATTCGATCATAGTCCGCTAAATATTAAGACAGGATTTTTATAATTATAACCCTTTTCTAATGCTTTTCTCCAACCAGAAAAAGCAAGAAGTGAATTGAAGCTATAATCCTCACTAGTTAAAGCAGTTAAGGTAGCTTTGTCTGTTTCAAGTTGATGGTCAGAAATTACCCAACCGGAGCCTTGTGTAGCTTTAATCATTTCTATAATAGTGCTTTTCCTATGTGCAATTCTATCAGTAATTGCGTCAGCAAGACTGGTGCTTTGAGTTAAGTAATCAGCATCAAAATATTTTGCGATTGAGTTTATTTTCTCAGTTTGACAAATATGAATTGGTATATTTGCATTCAATTCATTAAAGCCTTGATAAATTCCCCAACTGCTTGTTCCGCTACTACATGGAATAAATATGGCGTCAATATTTGGGACTTGGTCGATCAGCTCATAAGAAATAGTCTTAAAACCCTGATAAGCATACCCATCTGTAGAACCACGGAGATTAGAATACTCAGGGTTAGTATTTAAGAATTTTATTAGTTCTGATCTTGGTTTTTCAGTCAAAATAATCTTAATTTTGGAACTTGAAAATTCTTTTATTCTATCTAATTTTAAAGAACTTATTTTATTACTTAGGAATAGTTGCAACTCAGCATTAAAATTTTTTGATACATAACAAGCACTTAGTGCTGAATTCCCCGACGATGACAAAGCAAAATAATTAAGTCCTCGTTGAATATGTCTAGCTATCTGGTAGCTTACACCTCGATCTTTAAATGACCCATTCAAATTTAGGTTTTCATCTTTGATAAAAAAATTATTTTCCTTACATTTAAATTGTTTAACAGGTGTATTGACTCTTAGTTCAAGAGTTTTGAATTTATTTTCGATTTCATTAAAATGTTTCCAGTAACTTAGCATAATTATTTTGTTATAGAATACTTGTAATAACGTTATAATCCATATCATAATACACTAGACTAATTTTAGTTTTTAGACAACTACTATGGATATTAAAATTACTTCACAAGGTCAAGAATACACTTGCGCGGAGTGTAAAAATGAAACCTTAGTTGAGAATGGAAATGGGGTCGGGGACGTGGTTGAATGCCCATATTGTGGAATTGAGTACGAAATCCTTTCTAAAGATGATGACGGGAATTATGAACTAAGTATCATAGAAGAAGAAAAATAATTGCAATTCCCCTTACAACTTATGTATCATATTTGTATCAGCATTATACTTAAATGATATTATTCTTTTAGTTTTCTGGAATTATATTTATTAAAGGGTAAAAATAGTTACCATCTGGAATATAATACCGAGTTAAAAACTGTTCTTTGTTATTAATTATATTGCTGGAGTAGCTCAGTTGGCAGAGCAACTGTTTCGTAAATAGTAGGTCGAGAGTTCGAATCTCTCCTCCAGCTTATTAAGTTTATAAATATAATAATGTTCAACCCGGAATTATTCATTACAAATAAAATCCTTACAAATATTGTAAATATTGAGAAAGAAATATTAGTTTTAAATGCATCTGATATTACCACTCAGCAGAAAATTAAACTGAAAGCAACATCAAAGGCTCTCTATCTTTTTCATGCAGCGCATATGATTGGTTATAACATTGGTCTTAAAGATGCAGAAAAAATTAGCGAAGGTAAGGTATTTGATCAAGAAAATCATAATGTTGTTGTTTTAAATAATATTAGAAATCTTCACGAATTCATCCGCTCAAGTCTTCAGGATGAATACATTGATATTGACTCAAGCATCCTGTTACACATGAACAAAATTTTACTTTCTAACTGGAAAGAAGTTTGGGAGGTAAGATTCAGAAACCCACAATTGATAGAAGATACAGATTGGAATGATTGGTTACACCTTACTGATAAGACGATTGAGCCACTAACATTGCAAGACGAACTACGTTCGGCATTTGATTGGTACAAAATTACAACACAAAAACTTTATCCACTGATTAGAATTGCTATCCTAATATATCGTTTGATACAAATTGCACCCTTCTCACATCTAAACAAATTTACAATTATTGGTGCTTCTGATTTTCTATTAAGGAAAAATGGCTATATTAGCGAAGATTATCTATCAACTTTTAGATTCTTCGACTCAAACAACTCTTTATTTAAGGATGTAATTGCTAAAATCAGTATAGAAAACCCTAATGATTTAACTCTTTGGGTCGAACATTTTACAGAATCACTATCTCGAGAACTTAAATCAGTTTCCATGGATATTCAAGAATTCGCAAAAGCTAATCCTAAACAAAAGAAGACTTTCCTAGATTTAAACAAAAGACAATTAAAAATACTAAAATACTTGCAGACTATTCCTACAATAAAGCGAGAGGACTATGTACAAATTATGGAGGTATCCACTATGACTGCATTCCGTGATTTGAACGACTTGGTTACCAAGAAACTTCTTAAAGTTGATGGTCGTGGTCGTGCTACCAGATATCACCTGGCTAATCGTTGATTTGTAAGACCTTTCTAATATTCTCGATTGTATTCTTATTTTTGATTATTGTTTGAAGGTCAATATCTTTAGCTTTTTTAATCCCCTCAACCGATCCAAATGCCCTCAAGAGTTTCTTTTTTGTAATATTGCCTATACCTGGAATATCATCCAATATAGATGCCGTCTGACCAAGTGAACGAAGTTTTCTATGATAGTTAATTGCAAATCTGTGTGATTCATCCCGTATCCTTTGCAATAGGAAATATCCGTCCGAATTATAGTTCAATCTTCTTTGGACAAATTCAAGTTCACCTTCCATATCTTTAATAAAAAATATATCCTCGTTTTGTTTTGCTAAACCAATTACTGGAATGTCTACATTTAGAGCTGAAAGTACTTTATGGACAGAGCTTAATTGTCCCTTTCCACCATCAATAACAATTAAATTGGGGTTAGTTGAGAAACTTACATCTTTATTAATAGAATTATGTTTAAACCTTCTTGATAGCATTTCAGACATCATTGCAAAATCATCAGGTGTTGTTTTTGTTTTAATTTTAAATTTCCTATACAGATTTTTTGCAGGATTACCATCAACAAATACTATCATTGAGCCAACAGCATTCTTACCTTGAATGTTCGAGATATCAAAACACTCTATTTTAAAATTTTTTCCAACTTTAAGATCAAAATAATCTAATTTTGATACAAGTTCATTTAGGGCTTTTAATTTATGTTTGTTTTTTTCATCCTGAAAAGCAGTTTCATCTGTAAAAGTATCCTCAATGGTTACTCTTTGTTTTATATACTCAAGATCTTGAATTTTGTTCCTCAAATCCGCTGACTTTTCAAATTCATATCTTTTAGTATATTTCTCCATATCAACTTTCAGACTTTTTACTAGTTCATTATGTCCTTTAGTAAAAAAAGTATTAATTCCCTTTAGGTTCTGACTGTATTTTTTCTTTGAAATGTACCCGGCACATGGTGCCTGACATAGACCCAGATGATAGTATAGACAAGGTATTGGATCAGAAGAACGAATTATTTTTTTATTAGTTTGGGGATCAATTACTTCTTTGATAACTCTATTACAAGTTCTGTACGGATAGATTTTTCTAAGTCTGGATAATATCCTCTTAACAGGCATTGTGTAATGATAGGGACCCAGATAGATAGCGTTTTTACGGGTTTTTGACCTTACGATTTGAAGTCTAGGAAAATCTTCATTTTTATCAATCATTATCCAGATATAGTTTTTGTCATCCTTCAGATCTCTATTAAAGTAAGGCTTATACTTTTTAATTAGATTTGTCTCAAGTATAAATGCTTCCAGTTCAGAATCTGTTATGATGTGTTCAACACTAAAGATTTTCCCAACTAAATTATTGATATGTTGATCAGAGTGTGGCTTTGAAAAATAGCTAGATACTCTTTTCTTTAGATTCTTAGCTTTGCCAACATATATAACAGATTGATTTATATCCCTATAAATATAACAGCCCGGGAGGTCTGGTAAGTATGGTAATTGGAATTTTATTATTTCTTCACTAGACACGATTATATTTCTTCGTTTAGTGCCCTTCTAAAAGTATCGAGTTTTCTATCATGAACAAACACCCTAGAACATTGACATTCTAGGATTTCGGTTCCATCAGCTTTTTTATCGATTACTTTGGCTTTTTTCAAATTTTGTGTGCAACCAGGACACATTTTCTTTTGTAATAGAATTACTTGTAAAGGCGTTATTAGTTTTTTTAACATAGCTCTGAATATTTAAATCTGATAACATTATACTTATTAAACAGTAAAAGACCAAAATGAATTTGGAAATTGTAATAACACTCATAATTCTGGCTGTATTGCTCTCCTTTATACTCGCTTTCCCTATTATCAGCTTTTTATACAAATTTAAGATACAGCGAAACCTCGACGTGGATTTTTCTGTTCTGATCGAATCACGTAAGCACAAAGTAGGTACACCCATAATGGGTGGACTGATTATCATTCTTACAGTAATGATATTAAATCTAATTCTTAATTTTAATGAAACTACAGCCGTTCCTCTAATATTATTCATATGTTTAGCGTTAATAGGCGGACTAGACGATGTTCTAAACTTGTTTGGTCAAAAGCGTAAAGTAAGAACATTAAATAGGGTTATCAAATTAATAAAAGTACATCGTAATAACTTATACAGGATAAAATTATTTCTTGGACTACCTTGGATTACTTTCCACAGAATAATGAGAATTTTTGAGTCTAATCCAGGAAAAGGACTTTTTGCTCACGAGAGATTATTATTACAAATTGCAAATGCAGTCGCATTCTCTCTGTGGTTTATGTCTTCTCAGGAGAACCCCGAACAAATTGCAATTCCATTTTTTGGTATGATTACGATTGGTTCATTAATTATTCCACTGATATTGGGGATAATTCTTGGAATGATAAATGCTGTTAACTTCTCAGACGGACTTGATGGTTTGTCCGCGGGAATGTTAGTAAATGCATTTGTTGGATTTCTGATCATAGCTTTTTTTGATAATAATTTACCTATCGCGCTTCTTACCGCAACCATTGTGGGTGGACTAGTTACATATTTATACTTTAATATCCCCCCGGCAAGAGTTCAAATGGGTGACATTGGAACATACTCACTCGGTGGAATGTTAGCTTTTATTGGTATCATGCTAAAAAACCCCGTGGTTCTATTTATTATTTGTTTCCCTTTCGTGGTTGAGGTATCAAGCACTGTTTTTCAAAGTGCGGTGAGGAAGCTTTTTGGTAGAAGATTGTTTAAAATGGCACCACTACACCATCATTTTGAGATGATGGGATGGAGCGAAGAAAAAGTAGTAATGCGATTCTGGCTTTTCTCTAGTTTATTTACACTATTAGGGATTTGGGTGTATTTTTGGTAAACGTTTGCTATAATTACACTTCGTTCTTTGAGATTTTTCCTTTAAAAAAGTTTCGATGACCAAAGGGAATTGAAACTTAGAAGGAGGAACAAGCGAAAGCAGAAACTAAGTCACTAAGTGATCTTAGTGGATGCTGAAGCTTTGTTTCGACTCGCCGAGGTAGCTCAGCTGGTAGAGCACCCGCCTGAAGAGCGGGGTGTCGTCAGTTCAAGTCTGACCCTCGGCATTTAATATATAATAGAGACATATCGAGCCCTCTAACGAAATCATGTGACAACAAAATTAATACTCGTTTCTATTTGACTAGGAGGTAATATTAAACTAATATTTATTATGAGCAATAAAGAAAAAGAGATATTAGAAAATTTTTTCAATTTTAAATCTGCACCTCAGGAAGGGGTTTCAAAGAAGTTTGATAGTAATCGTTTTAAACAAAGCGCCAAAGAAGCATATGAGGTTTTTGAGAAGGAAGGAAGATATGAAGAACCAGATGATTGATAGCGAGCTACTCCAGAAGCTAAAAGATAAATGGGTTATACTCGATACTAATTTTATACTTAACGCTTCCAGATATCCCAATAAATACAACCTAGTTCTCGAAGAGTTAAAAAGTGTTAATATAGAAATTACCTCTTTAAATTTCATTTTACTAGAAATATACAAGGGTTCTGACATAAGAGCTCACTTCACAGAAAAAAAGGAATTAATTGACGATCTTATTGATGCAATATTGCCAATCAATTCACTCCATGAGAATGCAAATTTAATCCTCTTCGCATATAGGAAAAAGGCACAGCACCTTTCCATCACTGATTTATACATAGCCAGTGCACTTAAAACTTATTCAAAAGAACTTTTTCTTATCACAGAAAATTTAAAAGATTTTCCGGGAGATTTGTTTACATGGAATGGCTATATCAATGTTCCCAAGATATCCGAACTAAATACATATGGAATAGTTTCTTACAATGAAGAACTATATCAAAAAGCAATGAACGATTTAAATAAAGCAGGAAAATTAAAAAGTAAGGTGGTGTAAATTAACCTTTTGAGGTGATATAATCTTCTTCAGCCGTGGGACGAACTATAAATAGTTCGAGCGATGTCTGATCCTCGGCATTTAATAGGATAATTTATGGCATCCCTCTGATCAAGTCAGAAGGCTTCGGCCATTAAAACAGAACTAGGGCGCTTAGCTCAGCTGGTTAGAGCGACTCGTTTACACCGAGTAGGTCGGGGGTTCGACTCCCTCAGCGCCCACCAATTGATTCAATATCAACAACAATTTGTTTCTTCAATTCATCCACTGAATCAAATTTAATTGTCTCCCGAATGAATAATCCCACAATCACCTCTACTTTCTTATTATAGATATCTTGATTAAAGTCGAGTATGTGAATTTCAAATTGAGGTTTAGTTTCACCAAATACAGCTCGAGGGCCGAAATGGGCGACACCTTTAAAAGTGATTTCCTCTATGACGATTTCACAGGCGTAAACCCCATATTTTAAGCTTGAAATGTCTATATCCGGTAATATATTTGCAGTGGGGAATCCAATCTTTGTGCCATCTCCGGAACCTTTAATCACTCTCCCTGAGAAGGTTTTTATCATTTTGTTTGGCATTGTTTTCTAGACTAATTGCGATGATACTCAATAACAATATAGCAATTCCGAATGCATTTGCCATAGAAAGTTCATCAGGTTCCCCATAAGGATTTAGTGAAGTTGTAGCAATCAAAACACTAACAATGGGAAAGGTCAGTTCTGCAAAAGTTGCCACTTTAGCTTCGGTACGCTTAAGGCCATGGTAGTAGATCAGTATAGCCCCAGCACCAGTAGTCAATCCAATTACGATAAATCTCCACATTTCAGAAATTCTAACATCCCAAGGATAAAACTCCTGATTTATCAAAAACATGACTATAAGACTAATAGGAATTGCTAGAAAAAATCTTAAGCTTGTAGCTTCAGAAAATGATAGTTTCTTAAGTAAATATTTAGATAATATTGTTCCGAATCCCCAACATAAGGCAGCACCTACCGACAAAATATATATAAGTTCTTTTCCTTTAAGTTGTAGCTCTATTCCATCAGTACCAAAACTGATCATATAACTACCAATTAGAGCTAAAGGAACTAGTGACAGAAGTTTAAGCCCGATTTTTTCTTTCAGAATAAGTCTAGAGAAAACAATTACGAATAATGGTTGAAGTTTTTGTAATAAAACTGGTGTTGAAAAATCGTAGATCGCAAAACTGTTCTGGAGTGCTTGAGTGAACATTAAAGTAGCCCCTACACTGCTTGTAAGAGTCAAAATTATAGCTACAAACCATTCTTTGTTGTTTAGAGTTCTGATTTTTTTAATAGAACGAAAAAACAAAGGACTTATAATCACGAATCCAATAAGGTGTTCCATAAAAACTATTCCGGCAGGTGTGATTGACTTAGATAGTTCCGATCTTAAGACAGCATCAAGTGCCCAAAGACCACCTGCTATCATCACAAAAACTGGGGCGATTTTTATTGAATTCAATTTCGAAAATATCTTCATGGTTTGTATTATTAATAGTTATCATTTTCTGGAGTAGGTTGATTGTATTAGTTTTTGGATTTATAAACAAGACCTGGCTGTATACCTATCATTGAAAAATATTTTTTTGGAAGATTAGCACTTGACCTTCAAGTCTGCTAAATGATATATTTGAATCTCACATAATAACAACAATGACACCAAGACAAGTAAAACTCTTACACGCAATAATTGACGATTTTATTAATAGCGCAACTGCAGTAGGCTCTTTAAGCCTTACTCATCGTTATAACCTGGGAGTGAGCCCTGCTACTATTAGAAATGAGATGTCGGATCTTGTAGATCAAGGTTACCTAGAGAAACCACACAGTTCCTCAGGTAGAATTCCTACAAATATGGCATATAGATATTTTATTCACGAAATATTGCACGAGTTAGATGACCTCGAACATACACTAACGGCGAATATATACGAGGAATTATTTCAGCACAGATTTGACTTTGATGACTTAATTTATCAAGCTCTTTCACATCTTTCATCTCAAACTAAAAACACGGCGCTCGTCTTGTTAGAAAATAGAATTTATTACTCAGGATTATCATACTTAGCAAACAATCCTGAGTTTTCTGAAAGTAAAAGTATGGGATTACTATTAAGTATATTAGAGAATAAACAATTGTTGAATAAAGTCTTTCAAAGGGCGAAATCAACTAACAATGTGAAAATAATTATAGGAGAAGATTCTGGAATTGAAGGACTTAAAGATGTTGCTTTTGTATTCTCTGAAATTAATCTACATGGTGATAAAAAAGGATTTTTAGCCATTTGTGGTCCTACTCGCTTAAATTACCCTAGAGTGATACCACTTGTAGATTTCTTCTCACATAGTTTAAATCAAGTTATATCAGGTTGGTAATTATGGAAAACTTCAATAAACTTACAAGACAAATTATCGAATCAACCAAACTAATACTCATTCGTTTTGACGAGCTAGAAGTTCCTTCGGATGTAATAACAATTGATCATGTTGTTATTGAAATTGATCAGAATACATTTAATATAATAAAATCCGAAATTTCGAATCATGCAATCGTAATTTCTGAAAATGCAGAAGAAAAAATCATTTTACTAAATCATGGTCTTGAAATAGTCAGAGAGCAAATTGTTGAGAAATTGATTTTCAGAATAGTTAGCATAGATTCTCCAAAAGTTTCTACTATAGTATTTAATGTTGATAATATTACGGAATTGAATATCAACCTTCAAAAGAAAGGGTTACATATTTCAAAGGTTGAGAAAGAGGGTAATACTTCTCATTTTTCATTGAATAAAGAAGCGATAAATATAATTTTTACAAATACACCAGTGGCTCAGATAGAAGAACTTATGGCACTTAAATCTTTAATATCTCAAGAGACTGAAGCAAAATTGAGAGTAATGGCTGACTTTCAAAATTATAAAAAGAGGATGGTACAATTACAAAGGGAATCATCAGAGATGGCAAATAAAAATCTTATCGATCAGGTTATTGAAGTGGTTGATGATTGTAAACGAGCTATAAACAACGAGAACCATGAAGGATTAGACATGTTACTTGAGAAATTAATAAATGTATTAAAGAATCAGGGACTTGAAATAATTAAAATTAACAAGGGAGATAAATTTAATCCGGAAATAATGGAAGCTATTTCATCTACTCCTTCTAATGAAGACCAAGTTTCGAACACAGTGGTACATATAGATCAGCTTGGTTATAAATATTCTACTACTAATAAAACATACAGATCTGCAAAGGTCATAGTAACTAAATAATATTATTTTTTAATGTAAATAAAATGAGTAAAATTATCGGAATAGACCTTGGAACGACAAACTCTTGTGTAGCATTCGCTAGCGGAGGTGACCCCGAGGTCATCACAAACAAAGAGGGTGCAAGAACCACACCTTCAGTCATCGCAATGAACAGCGATAATCAAGACGTTCTTGTTGGTATTACAGCCAAAAATCAAATGGTTACCAATCCAGAACAAACATTCTATTCAATTAAGCGATTAATCGGTCGCAAATGGGATGATCCCGAAGTACAAAGAGACGTAAAACTTCTTCCATTTAAATTGAGAAAGAGCTCAAAAGGTGGTGTCGAAATCGAATTTGGTGATAAATGGCTACCAGCTGAAGCAATAAGTGCAAAAGTACTCGCCAAAATCAAGGCGGATGCAGAGGCATATCTAGGTGAAGAAATTAAAGAGGCAGTTATTACAGTTCCTGCATATTTTGATGACTCTCAAAGACAAGCAACTAAAAATGCGGGTAAAATTGCCGGACTTGATGTAAAAAGGATTATTAACGAACCTACTGCAGCAGCACTAGCATATGGACTTGATAAAAAAGGAGAAAAAACCATAGCAGTTTACGATTTAGGAGGCGGAACTTTTGATATCTCAGTATTGGAAATTGGAGATGGTGTTTTTGAAGTAAAATCAACAAATGGAGATACCCATCTTGGTGGAGACGACTTCGATCAGAAGATCATCGATTGGCTAGTAGATACTTTCAAGAAAGAACAAGGGATTGACCTAAAAGAAGATCCTGCAGCATTACAGAGATTGAAAGAGGCAGCGGAAAAAGCAAAAATTACGCTTTCTTCAGCCGAAAAAACCGAAATCAACTTGCCATACATCACAGCTGATAGTAAGGGACCAAAGCATATGAGGATTGATATGACAAGAGCAGACTTAGAAAAATTGATTGGAGACTTAGTTGATAAAACTTTAGAACCAGTAAAGAAAGCATTGAAAGATGCTGGCGTTACAAAAGATGAGATTGGCGATGTAGTTATGGTCGGAGGAATGACTAGAATGCCTCTTGTTGTAAAAAAAGTTAAAGAATTTTTCGGAAAAGATCCTCATCAAGGAGTAAATCCCGATGAAGTTGTAGCCGTTGGTGCCGCTATTCAAGGTGCAGTTTTAGCAGGAGACTCTAGTGTGAGCGATATTACACTACTTGATGTAACTCCTTTAACTCTTGGTTTAGAGACACTAGGTGGGATTAGAACTCCTCTAATCGATAGAAATACGACAATTCCTACAGAGAAATCTCAAATCTTCTCAACAGCTGCTGATAACCAAACAAGTGTAGAAATTCACGTTTTACAAGGTGAAAGAGAGATGGCGAAGGATAATAAAACCTTAGGAAGATTTATTTTAGATAATTTACCACCTGCACCAAGAGGACTTCCTCAAATTGAAGTAACCTTTAAATTAGATGCAAATGGTATTCTTCACGTAACTGCTAAGGATAAAGCAACATCAAAAGAGCAATCGATAACAATCACTGCTTCTACACAATTAGATGATAGCGAGGTAGATACACTTGTTAAAGAAGCCGCAAAACATGCTGAGGAAGACAAAAAGAATAAAGAGAGTGTGGAAACTAAAATAGAAGCAGAGAGCTTGATATTCCAAGTAGAAAAATTTGTTGAAGAAATGAAAGACAAATTCACTGATGAAGAAAAAGAAGAGTTAAAAAAGAAGGCTGATGAACTCAAAGAAATAATTTCAAAAGATACATTTGATATAACGGAAGTAAAAGATAAAACCAAAGAATTGTCTACTAAGCTACAGGAAAAAGGTGCAGAGATGTATAAAAGAGCTTCTGAAGACGAAAAGAAAACCTCAGATGAAGCTAGTAATAAAAAGGATGAAGACGAAAAAAAAGAAAATGTGAGTGATAACAACGCTCCCGAGGAAGGCGAAGTGATAGATAAGGATTGATAGTATCCAATTTATAAACCAAAAAGCCCCTGCACACGCGGGGACTTTTGTATGGATTTAGGAGTTGAATTTGTTATTATTAACTATGGAAATTCAATATGTTCTAACAATCTGGTTTGTAAAATTATTAAATATAATTCTACATTTAACTAAAAAAGGAAGAGGAACGGCATTACCTGGGTTAATTATCGAAAGATATTCTCCAAGATTGATTCCATATATTCTGCAAAAATCACCATATACGATCCTCATCACTGGGACAAACGGGAAAACTACCACTCGAACGTTTCTAAACAATATCTTACGAACAAAATACAGAGTATTACAAAACAGAAGTGGATCAAATCTAATCAGAGGTATATTATCGGAAATACTATCTCAAACAAACTTTTTCGGAAGATTAAAATATGATTATGCTATCTTCGAAGTTGAAGAGGCTAGTATGCCTAGAATTACTAAATATATCAAACCGGAACAAATTATTGTTACAAACTTATTTCGAGATCAACTTGATGCTTATGGTGAAGTTGATAGAACACAGAGATTTATTCAAGATGCTATTGATTCGTCCACGGATTCAATCATAATTTTAAATGGAGATGATCCCAGGGTAAGTTCTATTAGGGTAAATAATTCAAATAATATTGAATATTTTGGAATAAAAGATGAGCTAATAAATAAATTTAACTATGAAGGTAACAAATTTGATATAGAAAGTGACGTTGAATATGCTACACATTTAAATATCCTAGAAAACCTTGGCACTAGTTTCAAATACAGGAATAACTTATTCAAAGTAAACATACCTGGATATTTTAATGTATATAATGCATTGGCCGCAATTCAAAGTGCACTCAATATTGGCTTTGAGATAAAAGAGATAAATCAGGCTTTGGAATCTACACTACCTGCATTTGGGAGAGGTGAAATTATCAATAGCAATGGTAAAGAACTACATATTTTTTTAGTGAAAAATCCAGCAGGTTTTAATCTTAACCTAGATCTTCTAAAAAGAATTAAGAGCATTAATCTAAGTTTGGTTTTAAATGACAAAACTGCTGATGGTAAAGATGTTTCTTGGATATGGGATAGTAATTTAGAAATTATCAACGAATATGATATAAATTCAATTTACTGCAGTGGTACTAGATCCGAAGACATGTTACTTCGTTGTAAATATGCATTGAGCGAAAAACAAAGTAAATCCATTAATTTAGTTGAAATAAAAGATATTGGAAAATTATTAGATCTGATAAATCAGTCTGAAACAAAGATTCATTACTTACTACTAACATATACGGCAATGCTTGAATTAAGAAAAATTATCACTGGGAATTCACTGAATGTATAAAGAAAAACCAACACTAAAATTTGTTCATTTGTATCCAGACGAAATGAATATCTATGGAGATATGGGTAATGTTGTAACTCTGAAAAAACGATGTGAATGGAGAGGGATACAGCTTGAAATATCAAGTATCAGACTGGGGGAACAAGAACTTGAGTCTGGGGATATATATTTTATGGGAGGGGGCCAAGATAATGATATGTATAAGGTTTTCAAAGACCTTAAGAATTCAAAGAATGCATTTATAAATGAAGAAATTCGAAAAAATAAACAGTTCCTGCTAATCTGTGGCGGATTTCAATTATTTGGAAAATATTTTATTGATTTCCAAGGTCGGAAAATTGAAGGATTAGATATCTTACCTATTGAAACTAAGGCTCCGAGTGATAATCTTAATGATCGATGTCTTGGAAACCTTATAACAGAAATCAACTCAAAATATCTTGATGAAATAAATAAATATTTCACAAATGAAGTATCGAAGTATCTGGTGGGTTTCGAGAATCACGGGGGACAGACTTATTTCACCTCTGAAAAATCAATCCCACTTGGAAAAGTTTTAATTGGATCCGGAAACAATTCTAAAGAAAAAATTGAAGGAGTGATTCAGAACAATATAATTGGATCATATATGCATGGATCATTATTACCGAAGAACCCACATCTTGCTGACCTCATAATCGGACGGGCTCTTTTTCAAAAATACAAGGATGCAATTAAACTTGAACCACTTGATGATAGTGTAGAATGGAATGCGCACAATGCAATTCTCAAGAAAATGGGGATATCAAATTGATTTAATCAATTCCGAGAAATATTTTCTGAATTTTCTCTGGGAATTCAGCTATATCTTCAGGAAAAATCTTTGTTATATCAGTAAGAATTTCTTCTGGTGGAATGATAATCTTGCTCTGTAACAACTTTTCTTTGTATGCGTCTTTTCCGATAAGGGCAAAATCCCTCACCTCTTCATCAACATGAGTTGAAACTTCGTCAAGATCAAATGATGTCTTAAAATGTGGAATATTCCTAAGTTCCTCTATAACCATTTTTACCTCCGCTTCCAAACTAACATGTGTATTATCAATTACGAAATTGAATTTACGATCGATTAGCTCTTCATCAAACACATCGATATTGTGTAATTCCATGAAAAATTTCTGGTTTATCTCATCTCTGTGCTTTAATACTTCTAATGCACCTTCACGTTCGTCTTTCACAACTTTCTTAAGTCTTTCTTCAAAGTCACTTTTCAAGAAAATTGAAAATATTTTCGGATGTTTACCAATCAGAAAAGTACCAATATCTGAGTCAACTATTATTCTTTCTCCTTCTATTAATTTGTAATCTCGGTATCTATCTGCAGTAGGGCCTATTATTGGCTCGATTAAGTCGTCAGATTTTGGTCTATTAAAGCCTTCCTCACTGTAACCTAATTTTTTCCCAACATATCGAAAAACACTGCCTAAATATAAATTGTTATAATTGAATAGTTTTGCAAGAATAAGAGCTAGGGACGTAGCCCCACTACCACTCCATCCACTTACGGAAAAATTTACTGTATTGATATCAGCGTTATATTCTGATGACATATTAATTTATTAATGTTGAAGATTTTAACCTTTTTTCAATTGTATTTTCAATCCAATATCGATTAATGTAGCTGATCAACTTTTGAGTTTCTGCATCCACCCTAAGCTTCATTGAGTCTGATAATCTATTCTCGAGATAGTATTTCTGAATTTTTAATACTTTATCGCTAATTATCTTGGCTCTTGTATCTGACTTTGTTAGATTATAGCCCAACTCATTACCGATTGATAGAATTCTAGTTTGATTCTCTAGGATAGGATCTCCTGTTTTTATGTAATTTATCACATTGGGCGTGAAACCTGTCAAATCAAGCAATTTTAGCTCGAACGAACTTAATAATTGCAAGAAATTGTTTTTATTTGATGAAGTGAGCTCAAGAAGGTCATACACCAAGTTATATGCTTGGATTTCGTCTTCGCTTGTAGAATTTAATTTCTCAATTATTTCCAAAACGTATAATAAGTGGTTTACTATGTTTTTGTCTTGTTTAATATCTTGGTAATCATTTAATACCTGAACTTCTCGTAATAAATCAATATTTTTGGTTTCATAGTAAGTGAATCTAGTATGATTCAGGAGATCTATTGAAGAGACACGCCTTGAGCTCGATTTTCCTACACCCTTTGCAACAGTTTCGACATTTCCATGTTTCCTAGTTAGAAATACTACTAATTTATCAGCTTCTGGGAATTGTTTAATCTTAATTATGAAACCATACTCGGACTTTGTTTTCATAGTCCTAATTTTTCAATGATATCGCTAGAGGAAAAATTATCTACCTTGTTTACTTCAATCAATTTCCCACCATAACTTTTTATAATCTCTCGCTTATTTTCGATTCCAGGATCACCACTAACAACAGCTAGATAGTGGGGCTTCATTTCTTTTACAAAATCCCTCAAATCTTCCCAGTTCATTTTCCATTCTAAAATGTAGTCAATCATTTCTATATACGATAATGCTTCTGCTCTCTCATTCTGTGTGAAAATTGGTCTTTGGGATCCTTTTCTTCTTTTTATTTCCTGATCACTTAATATTATAACCAATAGTTTTATATTCTTTTTAATCTGAGATTTAACTTGAGAAAAAAATCGAAGATGACCTAAATGAAGAACATCGAAGCTACCCGTTATCAGGGCAACTTCGTGTTTTTCAAAAAGTTTACGAACTTCTTTATCTGTAATTATTTTTGACATTAACCGCATTTTGAATAGCCACAGGATCTGCATAAAATACAGCCTTCTGCATATTCTAAATCAGATCCACATTCAGGGCAATCTAACATGTCTCCAAAGTTATTATTTTTGGAATATCCATGTCCTGTATCTTCCTGAGTGATAATCGTTTGTGTCGTTACTGTAGCTTCTGCAACATACTCTATATCAATAGGTTTTTGATTTTCATTTGTGACGTTTTCCTCATTAAGGACTGGAGACATACCGTCATCAATTACTTCCTCTTTTACTACTGGTACTTCTTTTTCTGTAAACATTTTTATCTGTTCTCTCTGCTCTTCTACATGTTTTTTCAAAATTTTTGCCACAGCATCAGGAACTGAATAAACAAACATCCCTCTATTTAAGGTAGGTGTGGAAGTTCTAATTCCTTGTAATTGTTTAACGATTGAGTCTGGCTTAATGCCTGAGCGAAGGGCCATAGAAATCATCCTCCCCAGTGCTTCTGTATAACCTTGAGTGAAACTACCACTTTTTCCAATATTTAAGAATACTTCGACAATACCTTCGTCATCTTCGTTTATCGTGATATATAAATCACCTTGCTCAGTTTTAACTTCGTAGGTTTTCCCTCTTGTGACAAGCGCTCTTTTTCTAGGGTCTAATATATTCCGGGGCATTTGCATTGAATTAGCATCTCTGGTAACCTCTGGTTTATTTTCTTTTTTTGAAGTTCCAACCTGAAGAGCAGGATCTTTACTGCCATCTCTAAATATTGTTATCCCTTTACACTCAAGATCATAAGCAAGTTCGTATACCCTTGCAACGTCTTGCCAAGTGGCGGTATTTGGTAAATTAATTGTTTTTGATACGGCGCTGTCGACATAATTTTGGAAGACGGCTTGTATTCGAACATGAGATTCTGGAGCAATCTCGTGCGTAGTCACGAAAACATCAACTACACTTGCAGGTATTTTATATTTGTTTGCTATGTCTTTTAAGTGAACACCTTTAGCGATTTCAGCCATTAATTCTGGTGAGTAAAATCCATTTTTCTTTGCATACGTTAGGAATTGCTTATCGATTACCTCTTGGTCAACTCCACCCATCGAATTCTTTCTTCTATACCCCAACGAGAAAATAGGTTCAATTCCTGGATTACAGTCTGCAATGATGGAAATTGTACCAGTTGGAGCAATTGTAGTTGTGCGAACATTTCGCATGTACTTTTTCTCGGACTTCCAATTCGAGAGATCAAACGCTGGGAAATTTCCTTTTTCTTTTCCTAACTCTTCAGAAGTAACGTGGGATTTGTCTTGAATAAATTTCATAATTTCTCCGGCCAACTTGATTGATTCCTCCCCGCCATAGACTATGCCTAATTCAATTAATATATCTGCAAAGCCCATAATCCCAACACCTATATTTCGTGTTTTACGCGTCATCTCTTCAATTTCCTTTATTGGATAGTTATTGACGTCAATAATATTATCGAGAAATCGAACCGCGGTGGATGTAACATTTCCTAAATCATCCCAATTAATCATTTTCAATTTCTCTTCCAAATCAAGATTGACTAATTCATCATATGTGATATTTTGTGGAATATTGATAAATTTAGCCAAGTTGATATGGCCCATATTGCAAGTTTCGAAAGGGATGAGTGGTTGCTCTCCACAAGGGTTTGTAGCATCCATGGTTCCTAGTGAGGGGGTGTTATTCTTTGCTTCCGCTCTATCAAGAAAATACATTCCTGGATCTCCACTTTGCCATGCATGTTTTGCAATTCTTTCAAACATTTCTCGAGCTTTTATTACTTTATAGACTTTGTTATCACTAGGGTCGATTAATTCCCAGTCGAGGTCTTCTTTGACTGCGTTCATAAAGTCGTTACTTGCTCCGACTGAAATGTTGTAATGTGTAATTGACGTAAGATCATCCTTGCATGAGATGAAATTTTCAATATCTGGATGACTAGCATTTAGAATCGCCATAGAGCCTAATCCTCGTCCACCTCTTCCTCTGATTGTGTCTTGAGCACGATTAAACATACGTAGGTACTCCACTGGTCCTGCCGCATTTTCACCAGTAGTCTTCACTTTGGCATAAGATGATCTTATCTTTGAAAAATTAAATCCTGTTCCAACTCCTCTTCGGAGACACTGAATATTCATGTTTAGTGTATGGAATATCGAGTCTATTGAGTCGTCTATTGGGAGAACTAGACATTTGGACATGATTGTATCTTCCCCCATGCCCGCCCATAATAATGTACCTCCACAGTAGAATTTACCTTCGTTCATTACATTGAAAAATGATTTTGCTATTTTTTTACGTTTTGAAGGTGATTCTTTACTCGCTACAAAATCTGCTATTCTCTGCCAAAGTTGTTCAGGTGTTTCTGTGATTTCATCGTTATCATTTTTGACTAATGCCCTTTTCTCGAGAACCTGAAGTGCATTATCTGTAAGTGTATGTAAGGTTTTACTTTCACTTGTAGAACTGACTTCTTGTTTATTACTCGATAAGACTTGGAAGTTCTTGGACCCATCTCTGTAAATAGTAATTCCTTTACATCCTGATTCCCATGCAAGTATGTATGCTTTTCTAACGTCATCTACTTCTGCATCATTCGAGAGATTTATTGTTTTTGAGACAGCTGCATCCACTGAATCTTGTGCAGCAGCTTGCATTTTAACATGCCAAACCGGTTCTATATCATGAGTAGTTACAAATATTTTTTTCGCTTCTGCAGGTACTTCAGGAAAACTATCCAAATGTCCTCCATTATCGGCGATTTTTTTCATCAACTCTTCAGAATAAAATCCTTTTTCTCGAGCATATGTTTCGAATTCTTCATTTACGTAAAATAAAGATTTCCTCTCTTCATGACCTTCGTCCTGATAAAAGGTTTTTCGCTCATAAACCAACGAAAAGATAGGTTCAATCCCACTAGATGTATTTGCAACCAAACTTAGAGTTCCTGTCGGTGCGATGGACGTCATTGTTGCATTTCTCACCTTTCTGCCCATCTCGTCCCATTTGCTACCACCAAACCCGGGAAATACTCCCCTTTCAGTTGCCAGTCTTTCAGACTCTTTAGTAGCTGCTTCTTGAATAAAAGCGATTATTTGTTTTGCAAGTTTAACTGCTTTGTCACTGTTATACGCAATACCCATTTTATAAAACATACTTCCTAATCCGACAACGCCTAGTCCAAGTTTTCTAGTTTTTTCAACCTCATCAGCAATTTTCTTCAATGGAAAATCACTTAAATCGATCATATTGTCTAAGAAGTGAGTTGCCGAATACACTGATTTCTCCATTAAATCCCAGTCTATTTCAAAACCTTTGTCCGTTTCAACTAAATGAGTTGGCAAAACGATAGAACCAAGGTTACATGACTCATAGGACCTCAATGGCTCTTCTCCGCATGGATTAGTAGCCTCGATAACACCTAATGGTTTTGTTGGATTTAATTTTTGAGTAGTGTCAAGGAAAAATAATCCTGGATCAGCACATTCCCAGGCTTTTTCACAAATCAGGTCAAAAACCTCCCTTGCTTTTAGAGATTTGACCTTCTCTCCATTTCGCGGATTAATTAAGTCGTAATCTCTATCTTCACGCACAGCGTCCATAAATTCGTCGGTAATTCCTACGGATATATTGAAATTACGGATCGTGTCGTCTTGTCCCTTTAGATTTATAAAATTAATAATATCAGGATGATTAATGTTCAGAATTGCCATATTTCCTCCACCTCTTTTCTTTCCTTGAAGGACTTGATCGAATGCCTGAGAGAATGTTTTGATGAAATGTATTGGTCCGGCTGCAACATTTGGTGTACCCCCGACTTCGTCACCCTTAGGTCGAATGTGTGAAAAATTAAATCCAGTTCCACCATTATTTTTCTGAACAAGTGCAGCTTCTTTCATTGTATCGAAAATTGACTCGAGGTTATCTTCAATAGGCAATACGAAGCAAGAAGAAAGTTGGCCTGTGCCATCTATGTGATTGCCGGCTTCGTACAATACTCTCGAACCAGGTAAAAATCTATTTTCAGACATAATTTGGTAAAACTCTTTTGCGGTTCGCTCAGTTACTCTTTGTTTCCTGGCATCGGAACCTTTTACATACTTCGAATCTTCAGATGCCATTGCAGTTGCAACCCTCCAAAACATTTGAGCTGGGGTTTCTATTGCCTCTCCTTTAGAATCTTTAAGTAAATGTCGCTTTTTCATCACTTCTAATGAATTAGGAGCAATATTTGGTTCAGAAAGACCTTTTGGCGGATCTACGAGGCGTTGTTTAGTACTAGACATGATTGTTAGTAAAGTTACAATTAAATATAACCGTGAGTTTATTTTGCTTCTTTGGTTAGCTCACGAATGAAAAAGGCAGATTTTTCAAATATTTTATAAATCGAAGGTAATACTTCCTCTTGTTTTATATCTTGGAAATTTTTCCAGACAACATTTGGGTTATTAAACTTGGAATTTTTTGTATCAACTCTGGCTATAAAGAATTCAACCAACCCTGCAAAATCATCTCTACCATGAAATGATTGGTCAGTAAAAGGTATTGCGCCGTCTTCTATGACAATATCAAAATCTCGTTTCAAATTCTGTGATAAATTTTCACTCAGCATCTCCCATGTGTTTCCTGGCAGATTAACAACCTCGCCAATTGGAATTGATAATAAATTACCATCTTTTGTTGAAGTTGTGTCTTTTACTAACATAAACTCATTGTTATCGTTAATTACTATGCCTGCGACAGATATAAAATGTAGCTTGTTTTTTGTCTGTAGGGCATTATATGCTGTCTCGTATATCTCATGTACTACTGGAAGTGTCTGGAGATCTCGAATTTCTGAAATTGTCTTCCACTCTACTGTTTCAACCTCAGTTGAAGATGGTTTGATTTCGCCTGCCTCATATTTAGACAAAAAAGCGATCGCAACAACTTTGTTTCCTTCATCGTCTACAAATTGGTGCGAGCTAAGGTAATCTGGATATTTAATTTCAATTCCTGTTTCTTCCTCTACCTCAAGGTGAAGACTTTTTTCGAGTGCTTCGTATTTTTCTTTTTCATCGAAATGCATTTCTCCCACGTGATAAGAGTAAACTCCAGGCATTAATTTCTCCGATTTGCTTCTAGTTGCAACAAGAAATTTTTGCTTTTCGTTATATACAACTCCAATTATTAAAATTTTGTACTTTTCCATAGATACTTTAATAACTTAACCAATTAAAATAGTTCTTGTCGTGTGCCAATTCGTTAAAAAGTTCTCCTGTGAGTGTCCTGTTAAATGTAGAGACTAAGTATGCTTCAATGAATTGTTGTGCATCAGAAGGTGAAATCTCTTCGATTTGAGCAAACTTAAGTGCTAGTTTTTGAAATGATAACACTGGGTATTCAGTATCAAGTTGAATTTTCATTCTAAGGAATAATTTGCTTTGTCCAGTTGACTGAATCTCAACTGCTTTGAGTGTATTTTCAGGCTTTAGAGTGGAAAGACCTATAATGACAAATTGCCAACCTTCGCTATCTGTCCAAACTTTAGTAAGCTCTGTTAGCTCAACATTAGAGGTGTCGATTGTAACACCCTGTTGCAAATCCAACTTTACTTTATCAAGTAGTTTGTCAGGGCTGATCTTTAGTGAATCAAATGTTATTTTTTCCATTATTTTATATTTAAAACTTGTTTATCTCGGCTTTTATCCCGATATATAGTGAAACCTTTTAATTTAAGACTTGAAGCAAGTTTGAAGGCTTCAATGATATCTTCCACTTTGGCACTTTCGGGCATATTAATAGTTTTAGTTACTGCGTTGTCGGTGTGCTTTTGGAATGCAGCCTGAGTTCTAATATGCCATTCTGGAGTAATATCTCCAGCCGAAACAAATATATTTTTTAATTTTTCAGGAACTTCTTTGATATCCTTAACACTTCCTTTTCGTGCTACTTCATGCATGATTTCATCTGAATAAACCCACTCTTTCTTTAATGCTTTTTCTAAGTATTTGTTCATATAAATTAATTCTGAATCCCCTACTGTTTCCATGTTTTTCCTAACATATGCCATCGCAAAAAATGGTTCGATTCCACCATTGCAATCTGCAACAAGACTTGTCGTACCTGTTGGAGCAATAGTGGTGACAGTCGAGTTTCTCATGTTCTTATAACCCTTCTTGTCCCATCTTGATCCTTTAAAATTCCCGAAATCTCCACGTAATTCACCGAGCTTTTGTGATGCAACATGACCTTTACTTTTAATAAATTTCATTATATTTTCAGCAAGTTCAAGAGCTTCTTCACTATCGTATTTGATACCCAATTCTATAAGCATATCGGCCCAACCCATAACTCCAAGACCAATCTTTCTATTGCCAAATTTCACAATTTTCTCAATTTGAGGAAGAAGATGGTTCGAAACTGTGATTGTATTATCTAGGAATCTAACAGCCGTGTTTATTACGAATTCCATCCTTTCCCAATCTATTTTTTCAACAGTTGGAATAGAGAGATTCTTTTTAGAGTCAATTACAAACTTATTCAGAACAATAGAACCAAGATTACAAGCCTCATATGGAAGCAATGGTTGTTCTCCACATTGATTTGTGGCTGTCATTTTGCCTACGTTTGGAGTTGGATTATATCTATTGATTTCATCAATAAATATGAATCCTGGTTCTCCGCTGTTATATATACTATTCGCAATTTTGGATAATAATGAATGTGGATTCAGTGTTTTGTATACTTTATCTTTAAACTTTAAATCAAAAGTTTTTCCATCGTTTAATGCTTTTACAAACCCATCTGTTATAGAAATTGAAATATTGAAATTTGTGAGTTGGGAATAATCTTCTTTCGCTGATATGAATTTTTCTATTTCTGGGTGGTCTATTCTCAAAATCCCCATATGTCCTGCATGTCTAACTGCACCACGGTTTAAGATTACCTCTGAAGAAAAGTCGTACAATCTCATGAAGGATATAGGTCCACTTGCTTCACGACCTGTCGAGGTCACAACTTCGTGCTCTGGTCTAATTGTTGAAAAGTCGTATCCAATTCCAGCACCTCTTCGATGAAGTACGACCGTGTTTGCTAAAGTGGTGTATATGGATTCAAGACTATCCTCAATAGGCATTACATAACATGCCGCAACAAGATCTTCTTTTCCACGGTCCAACAAAGACATGCCAGACAAAAATTCTAGGTTACTCTGAATTTCGTAAAAATCAGCTACAATTTGCTCTATTTGTTTTTTGGTTGGTTTTTTATAACCTTCTTTCTTATCTGATAAGTCCAATTCCGCTTTTGAAATAAATTTTGATACTCTTTCGAACATTTGTGATGCAGTTTCAAGAGGTTTCCCATTTCTATCAACCTTCAAATATCTTTTCTCAACTATAAATTTAGCGTTTTCAGTTAATTTGGGATTTTTTTTGGTTAAAGTCATAATTGTTTTTTTGAAATTTATTTAGTTTTTTAATTCTTTTATTGCTGTCTCAAAGTCCTCGATTGTATTAAAATCTCGGTATACAGAAGCAAACAATAGGTATGCTATAGTGTCGAGTTTTTTAAGCCTTGTTAATACCATTTGGCCAATTTCGGTGCTTTTAACGATTGTTGTCTTGCGGTTTAGAAGCTTCAGCTCTATATCATCCAGTAAATCATCTATCTGTCTCTCAGTTAAATCACGCTTTTTCACAGCTTTCATTATGCCTTTTTTTAATTTTTCTCTATCAAATTCCTCTACCTTACCACTTCGTTTATGAACATTCAGGCTAATTGTTTCAACACGCTCATATGTGGTAAAACGTTTCTTACAAGTTAAGCACTCTCTACGTCTCCTAGTCACACCAGATTCATTGTTATCTCGTTTGTCGACAACTTTACTTTCTATCCGATGACAATATGGACAAATCATAATAAAAACAGCATTGCGTAAGGGAAAATAGAAAGCATGCCCCTTACTTTCAAAACACAACAGCTTGTGTTGTCCAACTAGACTAACAACTATAACTTGTGCTTGTCAAGTAAATATACTCTATTGAATGTAAAGAATGTTAAATGTTCTTTTGTTTGCTAAAGTGAGCCTCAATCCCCAATATTGTCCTGCAATTCCTTTATCTTTAAGAGTGCATCCAGCGGAGACATTTCATTAACATTTATAGATTTTATCTTTTGTTTTAATTCTCCATCTTCTCGCAAATCAGCAAATGTTAATTGTTCTTGGTAATCTATACTACTTTCTGTCACCATTTTAAATTGATTATTTTCAAGTTCTTCGAGAATATCGTCTGCGCGACTTATCACAGAGTTTGGGATTCCAGATATCTTTGCGACATATATTCCATAACTACGATTAGTGAATCCCGGAAGAATCTTATGCATAAAAATAATTTTTTCACCTACTTCATTAACTTCAACAAAGTAATTTTTAACACCAGGTAATTTTTCTTCGAGTAGAATCAACTCATGGTAATGTGTTGCAAATAATGTTCTAGCGTTTATATTGTTAACAATATGTTCAACGATTGCCCACGCGATTGCCAATCCATCATAAGTACTCGTACCTCTTCCAATTTCATCAAGAATTATCAATGACCGTTCAGTCGCATTGTTGAGGATATTTGCTGTTTCTAACATTTCGACCATAAAAGTTGACTCTCCACCGGCAAGATTATCAGCAGATCCAACTCTCGTAAAAATTCGGTCCGTAAGAACAATTTTCGCATAATCCGCAGGAACGAAACACCCAATTTGAGCAAGGATAAACAAGATTGCTACTTGTCTAATATATGTAGATTTTCCAGACATATTTGGACCTGTTAATATTACAAACTCAGTTTTTCCCTTTTCGAAATATACATCGTTTGGAATGAATAAATCTTTAATAGAAGATTCAACTACTAAATGTCTGGAATTTTTAAACTCTGTACAATCATCAATATCTTCCGAAAGTTCAGGCCTTGTCAGATTGTTTTTTATTGTCAAATTGGTAAAATTCACATAGACGTCAATGACTGCGATTGCTTTGGCAAATGTAATTACAGAGGTGATTTTCTCTATTATTTCACTCCTGATAGCTTCAAATATTTCATATTCAACAGAGGAAGCTTTTGACTGCGCTTCAAGAACTATTATTTCCCACTTTTTCAACTCCTCTGTAATATACCTCTCGGCATTTACTAAAGTTTGTTTTCTAATATAATTTTCCGGAGCTTTTTGAGAACCTGATTTACTAATCTCAATGTAATACCCAAAAACTTGATTATATCCAACCTTCAGACTAGTTATACCTGTTTTATTTTTCTCTGTGGTTTCGAGATTTTTTATATATTCCCGACCTTTTCGTGCTTCTTTATTTATCTCGTCAAGCTTTGAGTTATAACCCTCTTTAATAATATTTCCCTCAGTGATGGTAATAGCTGGATCCTCCTTAATTGCTTTATCAATTATTTCTACGATATATTTAACGTCAGTGTAAACATTTTCATCAGGCAAGTTCTCTTTAAACTTCTCTAATTTACTAGAGTGTATTTCAGAGTAAAGATTATTTGCGATTTTGAGACTGTCTTTTAAAAATACCAAATCTCTCGCGTTAATTGAACCAGTTGCTAGTCTTGAAGTCAGACGTTCAATGTCTACTATGTTGCCTAATTTCAAGTTTAATTCATCAAGAAGTTTTTTGGATCTCATTAATTCACTCACATTTTCATATCGATGTTCAATGTCTACTTTGTGTTTGAGAGGTCTCAATAACCAATTACGAAGAAGCCTTTGTCCCATTGCTGTACTACATTTATTTATAGTACTAAACAGTGAATATTCATCACTACCTCTCAAAGAATAAAATAGTTCTAGGCTATTTATTGTAGTTAGATCAAGGTTTACATAATCACTATTTTGTTGGAGTGTGATCGTTTTTATATGTTTTAGCTCTGTTTTTTGGGTATTTTCAAGATATTTGTAGAGCACACCAGCACATGTAATCCCTTGGTTGTACTTGTCTATGCCAAACGATTTAAAAGACTTGATTCCCAATCGTTCTAGAAGTAGTCTTGAAGCTTTTTGATTATCGAACTCAAAGGCATCTAGAAGCTGTATTGTGAATTTTGTGAGTAGATGGCGTACAGTTTCATATTGGTTTCTATTAAGTATTAATTCGGCTGGTCTTAGTCTATATAATTCCTGTAATAATTCATTAGGAAGATTATTTATTGTCGATTCAAATTCATTAATTTTGAACTCTCCTGTGCTCAGATCACAATAAGCCAAACCCCATTTTTTTTCTTTCTTGTCATAAAGAACTACGGCTATGTAATTATTTTCAAATTCACGAAGCAAATTTTCATCCAGTATGGTTCCAGCGGTGATTACTTTTACCACATCTCTCCTTACAAGTTTCCCCGTAACAGCAGGTTCTAGCTGATCTGCAAGTGCAACTTTATTTCCATTTTTAATAAGTTTTGGTAAATATTGCTTGAGTGCATGATGTGGAATACCCGCCATAGGTATTCTGTTGTCCCCTTTCCCTCTACCCGTGAGTGTTATACCCAAAACTTTTGAAATTGTCTTTGCATCATCATCAAAGGCTTCATAGAAATCACCTAATCTAAACAATAGAATACAATCCGGATATTTATCTTTTAAACCCTGATATTGTGAATACATTGGGGTGTCTGCCATCGAAACTGATAACGAAAACACATTTTAACATAACTATATCAAGGTTATTGCATAAAAAAACCCCTCCGTCGAATTGAGGGAGGGGTTAATCTAATCTTTTAACATTTCTTAACCTTCTTTAGCACATGTTACAACTTCGACTAATGAGTAATGTGATTGATTACACTTTCGAAGACTTGAGTTCTTGACACATGTGTCGAATTCAGCCTTTGTGTAATTTAAGTCACTTCTTAGTGAAATGCTATCGTATTTTCCTTCGAGATTTAGATAGGTAACACTACTTGGTACTCCATCATTTACTTCAGGAGTTATATTTTTTCTACAGTATTTGAATTTACTGTATTCTGCTTTTGGATCATTAATATCCAATAGATTTACTCCATCATCCCATGTCTTGGTATTTCCAAGATCTTCACATACAGATGTCTGTGTTTTGGTTGCTGAACTTTGAAGATCATTGTATTTGATACTCACTGTATGATTCTCATTATTCTGTACCTTAGGATTGAAAGCATTTCCAATTTGTGGATTGTTATCCACAGCGCCTGTCCAACCCCACATTGTTCTTACTGCAATAGGGTATTTCTTTGCAACTGCACTTAAGTTTACCGTACCAAGATCAAAGCTTCTTTGGTTTGCTTTAGATGCTATGAATTCTCCTGAGTAAAGTTTCTGTGTAGTCCACTGAGTACAAACTAAAGGTTTGTTCGTTGGTGTAGGTGTTGCACTTGGTTTTGTAGTTGGAGTAGCACTTGGTCTAGGTGTTGCAGTTGCTGTTGGAATTGTAGTTGGAGTAGATGTTGGTTTAGGTGCTGATTGTGAACATTTTTGGTCAAATTGCTCTTTTAGTAGATTCAAACCCGTAGCATTAAATGCCGATCTAGTTCCATTTATGAAACAATGGTCATTTCCTTCTTCGTAATGACAGTAATTATTTGCATCAGCAGAATATCTTACAAATGTTTGCTCATAAACATCCCATTGAACGACAGAACATCTTGTATCATTCGGATTAGACTGTGCATATTGAAGTGTAGTATTTTGTCCAATTTTTAACTGATAACCTGGTTCCCACTTATCATATCCCATGTAACCACCTATTAGTTCATTACAAACTTTCAAAGGTTGTTCATTGAGATTAGATCTTGTCATTCTACAATAGTAGATGGATCTACTAACTCCATTTGTTTCGTCTGTCAGAGCAACAGATGATTCGGAATTATTTGGAAGCATAATTGCAGTCATGATACTTATCATTAAGAATGCAACAATACTCGTGTAACTTACTAACAAAGTTTTCATAAGTAAATAAATAAAATATAAATTAATAAATAAAGTAATCTATATCCATTATATCATACGGTTACATTTCTGTGTTTAAAATATGTCTTTAGCTTTCTAAAGTGAAATAGTAAAAGGCATGAATAATTTTTGTTGTGTGATGATTCTTAATTGCGTTAATAAATAAATAAATTTGAGCAAATCAATCCATTGTAGTATCATTTAAGGGTACTAATCTAATGCCGAGGTGGCGAAATGGTAGACGCGCTAGTCTTAGGAACTAGTCCCTTCGGGGGTGGAGGTTCGAGTCCTCTCCTCGGCATGTACAGCCTCTAGAGGTTTTCCCTTACATAATAACTAGTAATTCAAAATTGTAAGGGATAACTGGTAGTAGATTCACTATGTTCATCAACTACCAGTAAAAGTCCTCTCCTCGGCACCAATATGTTCAAACATAGTAAGGAATCCAGATATGAAGAACTATTGAAATCTTAAATTAGATGTGAACAGAATATTCTCTTTAAAACTCGTTACTTTTAGATAACTATTGTTTAGCTAAAACTCGTCTCATTATTCTTCTTCAATCCACACATCGTTTTCACTATTTCTTTTTTTAATTAATCCACTATTTTTCTTTGAATCGAAATATATAACTCTTTTTAATTGTTGAAGTCTTGTTTCTATCTCCTTAATGTCCGGTCTTTTGAAAAGACCAGTTGCCATCTCAATAATTAAATTGATAGGATTTTCCATTTCCATTATAAGTCTAAATACACTGTCTCTAGTATCAGAATCAGGGAAATCCATCATCATTTCAATTCCTCGCATATTCATATCCTTTCTTTTACCAATTTGTAACGTATTAGGAGATCCATGGAAAATAATTGCAGGAATCTTATTATCACCGATGTCTACAGTCGAAACCCTCAAATCTTTTTCATCATATTCTTCAAAATAGCTATTATTTTGTAGATCTACCCTGAATTGTGAAGGTATTGCTTCACTTTCAAAAATTCCTCTAGTGAGTTTGGTTACATTTGGAACATAAACCTCACCTCCTGCTTGGGCATTTATTGTGCCTGTTTTTCTGTCAATAATATTTGATCCCTGTCCGTCAGCAAAATAAATATCTGAATCGTTTAACAATGATGATATCCTTGATAAATTTGGAGATTCAACTGTCATTATAGCTGAAAATTCGTTATTCGTAACTCTAATAGCTGGAGTATAACCCTTAGTTTCTAAATCTCTTCTTTGCCTCCTATTCCTTTTAGCAGGGTCATTCTCCCTAATAATTTTTCCACCGACTACAAATGCACCAAATATTCCGGCTATCCCTGTTAAGAATGGTTTTATACCTTCCAGATTAACACTTGACACCACTTCTGCTAGTTTCGGTTTCAAAATCTCAATTTGTTCTTTTAACTCACTTGCTATATTACTAGCTCCGACTTTTATCTTCTCAATATCTGCCTCTATAATTTCTCTCTGTGTTCGATTATCTACTGCTGTTCCCATCGTTTCTTCTACATTTTCTTCCCATCCTGCAGGTACCTGTGTTTGGCCATCTTTTCTTCCATTAACTGAAGTACCGATTCTTGGTCGTAGCCCAGAATCTCCACCTACAGTCTGATTGGATGCTGCTTCATTTCGAGAATCTATCAATGCTTCTCGTGCAGATATTGCATCTCCTGTGGTCCCATCCTCTGCACCTCGACTTTCTTGACCAGGACCTCCATTACCTGAAGTTCCGTCAGCGCTTTCCAAAAGTATTCTTTGCATATGCAGTATAACCGGATCCCATAACTTTTCGTCATATTCAAGGTCTTCTCCCTCAATCATCTCCAGTAGAGTTTCCATCAGTCTTGGGTCTTTAAGAAGTGGTTCAATTTCGTCAACCATCCTTGAATCTTGATACATATCAAAATAACCATTATTATTTGAATCCGCCTTTCTGATTAATTCTCTAAAAGTATTTAAAAAGTCAACATCGAGCTCCCCCGTTTCAGGTTGATTAATATGCCATAATTTCATAGCAGCGAGCCTTAGATTCAACCACTCATCATTCAAAGCCATATCTTTTATTATAGCGATACCATCCTCTGTAAGCTCTACTTGTTCACTTAAGATTAATCTAAGGGCATTTGCTTTTATAATTAATTCTGCATCACTTAGACCTTCTGATGACTCATCCTCAAATTGTAATTGCGAGTAAATAAATTCTGTAAGACCGCTATCAATTTCAGGAATCCTAGCCAGTTCCCAAGCTAGTTTACTCTTTTCATATGGTGTTAAGTCATTATATGTATCTAAAAATCTGTCAATTGTTTCTGGAGTTGCTCCGGAATTTGCTTTATATAACATTAACATACTTGTTAAATATGGATTCTGAGTTTGTCCTTCCAGCAATTGTTGAATCACGTTCAATCCGATATCTGGAGTTGAGGAATTCATCAAACCACTTATATATCTTTCAATGTATAATGTATTTGTATCTGGTTTAATCTCTAGTGAATTTATAAAATCGACTATAACATCCACTACTTCTCCAGTTAGTTGACTATTTGAATTTATCAAGATTCCAACGGCATTATGTTTAGCCATCACACTATAGTCTTCGGAGTTAAGTATATTCAGTAATCGACCTACATGATCTTCTGTTAATTCATAAGGGATACCAAATCCTGGAACTTCGGTACTTTCATAATGCATAGCATTAAAGGTGTTGGTGGGATCTTCAGATTCCTTCTGAGCTAAAGCTTCCAAATTTCTGACTGTTTCTTCTCCCAAGTCAATACCAAGCTCAGGACTCATTTCAATAAGATCATGTAAAAAATGTGATTTTTCATAAGTAAAGGCTGTATGCCATTTCACAACTTCATCATAATGCTCTCTGTAATCTTCTAATTCTGCTTCACCGATTTGACTTAGTACTTGAAGGGCATGATGCCTAGAACCAAAATAAATACCTTCGTCATCAATGATTTGCCTCAGAAATGCTTCAGTATTTTCGTCTGGAAAAATCTCGTGTAATAATATCGCTCTGTCTTGTTGGCGAAAACCTAGTCTAAATATATTCTCAAATCTCAGATCTGATTTTAATGCATCTATTTCATCTGAAACAATTATTTCTCTTCCATTTACGTTAAAACTATTATCCTCATTACTCTCCATTAATCTAAGAATTGTTTCAAATTGGCTGTAATCTGGATTTAAAAAGACTTCTTTATTGTTTACAAAGTAATCTAAGACACTCCCTACCATCTCTGGATCAGGGTTATCCATTTCAGCTACTACTCTGATTGCACTTCCAATTTGAACAGCATCTCCAGATTGCATGCTATTATCAACAAAATTCCTAACCACATCTCTAGCTGAATTACTCAACTCTTCTACTCTTGGCTGAGGATTCCCTGCTGGTGAGCCTGAATTTCCATTTTCCTCATCAGGCAAATGTTGTTCATTATTTCCAGTATCTGCTGATCCATCAGGTTGGCTCGTACCTCCATCATCAGAAGTTCCTCCAGGTGTAGAATCAACAGTAGGAGGTGTTGTAGTTTCGTCTCCTGCCTCTGAGAAATCCATAATAAATCTAAATAAATCATCCGCTTCGGCTATCAAATCTTTAACCTTATCTCTACCTTCGTTATAATGATTAAATAGAGCTTGTTGTTCTTCAGTTAATTCTATGCCATCAGGTGGAGTTTGATGAGTAAATACCTCGTTTAGATCAATTCCAGCACTAAGCAGATTCTCTAGCCCAATTAATGTGTCTGAGTATACTTGTATATATCCTGGATTTACATAATCTCCATATTTATAAGAAATTTGTATAGAACCATCAGGATTATCAGTTGTAGGTGTTTGAAATATTATATCAAAATCACTATTGTTTCTAGTATCCGAGATATCATTCACTACAGCCATATAAAATTTAACATCCTCACCTTTATCCTGTCCGTTGAAAGATTGGAACCTCCACTCGTAATCATTTTGCGTACCTTCAAGCCCTTCTAGTTTTTGATATTCAACTTGTGGTCTTTCTGGTCTGGTTATCGGATTTTGTTCCCAGAAACCTTCTGTGTCAGCCTCGTCATCTGCTGGAACACTTCCATCACGTGGTTCAGCTATTGGTGCTTCTTCAGCTACCGGTTGTCCTGCGGGTGCTTCTTCAGCTACTGGCTGTTCTACTGGTGTTTCTTCAGCTGCCGGTTGTTCTACTGGTGCTTC
>OEIV010000085.1_pt1 | contig 59317 bp, 53 predicted proteins | sample 1539231 | NCBI WGS metagenome assembly OEIV01 (sample SAMN03794762, study PRJEB22550) | activated sludge metagenome | feature: wastewater treatment plant; material: activated sludge; isolation source: Wastewater treatment plant of a petroleum refinery complex | place: Argentina: Buenos Aires ...
GCCCGCACACCCCTTCTCCCCCCCCCCCCCCCCCCCCCGCCGCGGGCTCCCCCCCCCGGCCGGCACCGGCGGCCCCCGATGCCCGCCCGCCTCGACGCCCGTAGTGTTCTCCGGCAATGAGCGAGCACCACGACACGCCTTCTGACCTCGATCTCGCCCGCGGCCTGAGCCGGACGCGGCGCATCGAAATGCTCTCCGGCCATGACGACTGGCACCTCGTCGCGGTCCCCGAGATCGGCCTCGACGCAATCATGGTCACCGACGGTCCGCACGGGTTGCGCAAGGTTCCCGGCGGCGGACTGCTCGACGCCATGACGAGCCTTCCGGCAACCTGCTACCCGACGGCGTCCGCCACGGGCGCGAGTTGGGACCGAGCGCTGGTCGCCGACATCGGACGCGAACTCGCTCGGGAGGCATGGGCCCAGGGCGTGTCGGTCATCCTCGGGCCCGGGGTCAACATCAAGCGCCACCCGGCATGCGGTCGGAACTTCGAGTACTTCGCGGAGGACCCGCTGCTCGCCGGCGAGCTCGCGGCCGCGTTCGTCAACGGCGCGCAGTCGCTCGGCATCGGCACCAGCCTGAAACACTTCGCCGTCAACAATCAGGAGACCCGCCGCATGACCGTCGACGTCATCGTCGACGAGCGCACGCTCCGCGAGATCTACCTGCCGGCCTTCGAGATCGCTGTCACCAGAGCCCAGCCGTGGACGGTGATGTCGGCATACAACCGCGTGAACGGCACCTACTGCTGCGAACACCCGCAGTTGCTGCAACAGATCCTGCGCGACGAATGGGGCTTCGCTGGCCTCGTCGTGAGCGACTGGGGCGCGAACAATGACCGGGTCGCGGCGATTCGGGCGGGCCTCGATCTGGAGATGCCGGGCGGTGCGAGCGCGCACGACGAGATCGTCGCCGCTGCGCTCGACTCGGGCGAACTGTCCGATGACGACCTCAACGCCTGCGTGGCTCGGGTGGTGCGGCTGCAGCGCGCGGCGCTCGCCGCATCGACCGCAGTCGACCGTGAAGCGGTGGCATTCGATGCCGATCGCGCCCACGCGCTCGCTCGCCGCGCCGCAACCGAATCGATGGTCCTGCTCGCGAACGTGGGAGCGACCCTGCCGCTCGCCCCCACGGGCCGCATCGCCGTGATCGGCGGATTCGCGGCCGAACCGCGCATCCAGGGCTCCGGCAGCTCGCGGGTCAACCCCACCCGCGTCGATCGTCCCCTCGACGAGCTGCGCTCGCGGGTGCAGGCCGGCGGCGGATCGATCTCGGTCGCAGCCGGGTACCGCCCCGACGGCGGCACCGACGACGCGCTCGTGGCGGAAGCCCTCGCAGCGGCGGAGGGTGCCGATGTCGTGGTGGTGTTCGTCGGGCTGCCCGACACCTTCGAGGCCGAGGGCGCCGACCGCGATCATCTCCGCCTGCCCGACGGGCACAACCAGCTCGTGTGGGCACTGACCGAGCGTCACACTCGCGTCGTCGTGGTGTTGATCGCCGGGTCCGCGGTCGAGTTGGAGTGGCGCGACGAGCCCGCCGCGATCCTGCTCGCCCACCTCGGCGGTCAGGCCATGGGAGCGGCCGTCGCCGACGTGGTGTTCGGCGATGCCGAACCGGGCGGGCGCCTCGCCGAGACGTTTCCGCTCCACCGTACCGACCTGGCCTCCGACCCGTGGTTCCCCGGCACCGGCCGCCAGGTGCAGTACCGCGAGGGTCTGCTGGTGGGATACCGGTGGAGCGAAACCGTCGGTGCTGCGGTCGCCTTCCCGTTCGGTCACGGCCTGTCGTACACGACGTTCGAGTTCGCCGACGCGGCGCTCTCGGCGGCCACGTCGTCGGTCGACGACACGGCGCTCGACACAACCGTGCGCGTGACCAACACCGGCGAACGCGCCGGATCGACGGTGGTGCAGGTGTATGTGCGCCCCATCGACGCCGCGGTCGATCGACCCGAACGCGAGCTGCGAGGGTTTGCCAAGGTGCACCTGGACCCCGGTGCATCGACGACGGTCACGATCGCGCTCGATCGACGGGCGTTTGCCCATTGGGACGTGGCGAGCGGGTCCTGGCGGGTGTGCTCGGGCGAGTACGAGGTGCTGGTGGCGACCTCGGTCCGCGACGTCGTCGCGACGCTGCCGGTACGCGTGCAGGGCGACGTGGAGCCGGCGACGGACCGGCCGGTCGCTCCGTATCGGCGCACCGCCGGTGGCGGGGTTGTGGTGTCGGACGACCAGTTCGCCACGCTGCTCGGCCGCTCCATCCCAACTGCGGAAGCCGCGCGCCCGTTCACGCTCAACTCGACCATGGGTGAGCTGGGCGACACCCTGCTCGGCCGCCTTCCGGTCACGGGCACGCGCCGGGTGCTCGGCGCGTCGGTCCGCCGTCGCTCGGGAGACGGCGGTCTGGCTGTGATGATCGAGCAGGGGTTCACCGACCTGCCGTTGCGCAACGTCGCGACCATTCCGAAGGGCCCGTCCATCGCTGCGCTGAAGCGGTTCGTCGCGATGGCCAACCGGCTGGCATGGTCGAAACGGTCGTCCACGTCGTAGCAGCCGACCGGGAGCCCCGCAGGTCAGGCGACCGGCGTGAGCCTTCCGTCCACCTGGTGTAGTTGGCGCGTCGCCAAGTCCATTCGGTCGAGGTCGTGGGTCACCAGAATCGTGGCGATCGATTCGCGCACGGTCATCGAGGCAAGCAGTTCCATGATCTCGTCGCTTCGGTGCTGATCGAGCGCAGCGGTCGGTTCATCGACGAGCAACGCGACCGGGTTCGACATGAGCGCCCGGGCGATGCCGACTCGCTGACGCTCTCCACCCGACAGTCGGTTCGGGCGATGGCCGGCGCGTGACGACAGTCCCACGGCCTCGAGCAGTTCGCGAGCACGCGACCGAGCGGCGTCGTCGAGACGCCCGCGCATGTGCGCCATCAACTCCAATTGTTCAACAGCGGTCAGTGACGGAAACAGGTTTGCCGACTGGAAGACGAACGAGAGCTGATCGCGGCGGAGGTCGCTGCGCTGACGGGCCGACAACGACGCTGTCGAGGTGTCACCGATCACGACGTCGCCCGAGTCGGGCTGTTGCAGGAGACCGGCGACGGCGAGCAGCGTCGACTTTCCCGAGCCCGACGGCCCGGTGACCACGACGAACTCGCCGGGCGCGACGTCCAGGCTGACGTCGTCGAGCGCCGTGATGCGCGACTCGCCGTCGGCGAACGTGAGGTTCAGATGATCGAGACGGATCGACACGAGGTGTCCTTTCGAGGGGTGACCCGATGGGGTGACGTCAGCGACCGAGCGCGATGAGCGGGTCGACGCGGGAGATGCGGCGGATCGTGAGGACGCTGCCGATCATGCCGACGGCGACGAGCAGCGCGGAGCCGGCGAGCACCGAGATCGGCTGGAGCGAGAACGGCACACCGCCGGGCACGAGCAGACCGAGTCCGTACCCGAGCAGCGAGCCGACGAGTGTTGCCGCGATGATCACGATCGCGAGCTGGCCGAGCGCGTCGCGCACGACGTACCCGTCGCTCGCGCCGAGCGCCTTCATCAGCCCGATCTCACGGGTGCGCTGGACGGTCCACACGGTGAAGAAGGCGCCGACCACGAGCGCGCTGATCAGGAAGAGAAAGAAGCGGATGAGGTCCATGGTGGACGTTTCGGCCGCATAGCCGGGCGACCCGTCGAAGGCCTCGTCCTTGGTGAGCAGCTCGAGGTCGCTGCCCAGAGCGAGCTTCGGATCGCTGTCGGACCGGAGCGCCAGCGCCGAGAAGCGGCCGCGGGCGTCGTTGCCGTAGAACGCTCGCTGCCAGGTGTCGAGCGAGGTGTACGCGATCGGTGCGTGGCCGTACGAGCCGGCCTGCGAGATGCCGTCGACGGTCAGTTCGATCTCGTTGCCGAGGATCGTGAGATGGTCGCCCACCTTCAAACCGTCGTCGGCGAGCTCCTGCGAGATCACAATCGAGTTGGCGCGCTCGAGCGCGGCGCGGGCATCGGCGCGCGGCACGAGGAAGCTGTCGGGTGCGACGCCGAACAAGGCGAGGTCGAAGCTCTTGCCGCCGGATGAACGGGTGTTGACGAACGACACGCCGAGCTCGGCGTGCTCGACCCCGTCGAGGTCGAGCTTCGACGTCTCGGAGGTGGTGAGCGTCGACTTGGAGAAGACGCCGGCCGACTTGGCCTGCATCACGAGGTGGGTGAAGCGCTGCGCGCGGAGGCCGGAGATGCCGTCGTCGACCAACCCGGTCGCAAGACCCGAGAGCAGCACACCCATGAGGGCGACGAGTGCGATGACGACACCGACGAGGGTGAAGCGACCGGTCGCGGCCTTGAGGTCGCGGATGGCGAGGTACATACGAGCTCCGAGGACGAGGCGTTGGCGGTCGGGGTGAGGGACCGAACCGACACAGTTACAGACACTGTGTCGGTATCTTAGCGAGGGTTGGTCCGCCTGCCGTAATCAGCGATGCGGGGCACCGATTGCTGTTGGTAGAGTGGCCGCCGCTCGGAGAGGTGCCGGAGTACGGTCGAACGGGCCTTCCTGCTAAGAAGGTGACTGCCGCGAGGTGGTCCGTGGGTTCAAATCCCACCCTCTCCGCCTCGAGGGCCCGGCATTGCCGGGCCCTCTCGCTTTCCCGAACCGACGCGTTCCCGAACAGACGGCCTCGGCAGCACGTGACACGTGTCACCGAATCGATTGTTGCGATCGCGTGACGCGTCTGGTCATATGTTCGTCACACATTGTGAGGCGTTGATCTCGTTCGTTCCGAGGCCATGGCGGGTCCGGCATCCGAATCGAGTCGGCGCCTCCCCGTCGCCGGCAGGTCCGGCAGTCCCCAGGAGGACACGATGCCCAGCTTCACTGCTGCCCCTCGCGCGCTCGTCGCGCTCGTCTTCGCCGTACTTGTCGGCGCCGCCGCGTGTACGCCACAACATCTGGCCCAGATCCAGGCCGAACAAACGCAGCTCGCGTCGCACCGAAGTTCGAACGCGCTCGACGCGGCCCAACTGGCGCGTCTGGCCAAGTGCGAGTCCGGCGGGAACCCGGCCGCACGCTCCAAGTCGGGCAAGTACCGCGGGCTGTACCAGTTCGACCAGCGCACCTGGAACGGCGTCGCCTCCTCGGTGTTGCCGAGCTACGTCGGCGTGAGCCCCGACGCCGCCCCGTCGTATGTCCAGGACGCCATGGCGCGAGCGCTCTTCGACGCACGCGGCCGTGCACCGTGGCCGGTGTGCGGCAAGCGGATCTGATCGGCCGTCGGCGTCGTCGGGGTATCGGGGTAGCGCCCGTGCCCCGGCGGACCTACACTGTCGACCCGCTGCGTTCGTAGCTCAATTGGATAGAGCATCTGACTACGGATCAGAAGGTTGGGGGTTCGAGTCCCTCCGAGCGCACTGAACGAATCCCTCGAAACTCAAGGGGATGCGGGTTCTCTGAGAGCCTCGACTTCGGTCGGGGCTCTCGCCGTTTTCGACCGATGCATCAGCGGTGTATCCGGGTGGCGAAGGTCGACATCACCGAGACGTCCCAGATGCCGGTGGGTCACCGGTCACATCTCCAGGGCGTCGGGCGCGGTCAAGTTTGTTTACCTCGACCGCGACGACATCGCCGACTGGCGGGCGATCTTCACCCGTCTCTAAATAGTTTAGAGTAGCGCCATGTCCACCGTCGCTGCCGAACAGGCACTCAATCGCCCCGTATCCGAACGCGGTGAAGCGTTGCTCTCGATTCCGGAGGACCAGTGGTTCGACAGGAAGAGCGCCCGGATGACCGCACGCGATCTATCGGACGCCATCCTCGGCTTCGCGAACGCCGAGGGCGGCCTGATCGTGGTGGGGCTGTGGAACGGCGAGGTCGAGGGTGTCTCAGAGGCTCCGCAGGGCCGTCTCTCGGGGTGGCAGCAGGCAGCGATCGACTTCATCCAACCACCGGTCCGTTGCAGGACGCGGAGGGTCGAGTGTGTGAGCTCCGCTGGCGTGAAGGACCACCTGGTCGTGGTCGAGGTCGAACCCAGCGACCACGTTCACACCAACAAGAAGGACGAGGTGTACCTCCGCGTCGGCGACGAGAACCGCCGACTCACATTCGCCCAGCGCCAGGAATTGCTCTACGACAAGGGCCAGGCGTCCTTCGAGGCGACAGCCGCACGTGGCGCCACCTTCAGTTGTCTCGATCAGCATCTGCTGGCTTCCTATGCGGCGGCAGTCAATCACCCTGACGCCCGGCGCCTCCTCGCGGCGCGCGGGTTGCTGGATCGGTCAGACCATCCAACGGCCGGAGTCGTCCTGCTCTTCGGTTCGGAGCCCGAACAGTGGTTCCCAGAGGCGCACGTACGGGTCCTGCGATATGCGGGCTCGGAGCGCGGGACCGGGTCGCGCCAGCAACTACTCGACGACGTTCGCATCATCGGCCCGATTCCGAAGCAGCTGATGGAGGCACGTGAGGCAATCTTCGAGCGCCTGCCGACTCGCCGGGCCCTCGCCGCCTCAGGTCGCTTCGAGCGGGTGAGTCTCGTTCCGCAAGATGCCTGGTTGGAGGGCTTGGTCAACGCGGTGATCCACCGCTCCTACAGCATGAGCGGCGATCACATTCGGGTCGAGATCTTCGACGACCGGGTGGAGATCGAAAGCCCAGGACGCTTCCCCGGGATCGCCGACACGAGCGATCCACTTCACGTCACGCGCTTCGCTCGCAATCCTCGGATCGCACGTGTGTGCGCAGACCTGAACTTCGGCCAGGAGCTCGGCGAGGGCATCCGCCGCATCTACGAGGAAATGCGGATCGCTGGGTTGGCTGATCCCACCTACGTGCAGACGTCGGGGAGCGTGCGCCTGACGCTCACGTCAACTGCCGTCGACCGAGCGCTCGAGGCTCGCCTCCCCGAGGGATCACGTGATCTCGCCCGGCTGATTCGTGAGGCTGGGCGGGCCAGCACCGGTGATCTGGTATCGGCCACCGGCCGGTCCCGGCCGGTGATCATCCGCCAGTTGAAGGCCCTCGCGGATTCCAACGTCATCGAGTGGATGGGGAGCAGTCCGAAGGATCCCAGGGCCTACTGGCGACTTCGCGTTGAATGACTCTCAGGTGATTGAGAGCTGACGGTGCCAGCACTACGGCGGGAGGCTCGGACAGCTCGCGCCGTGCTCTCAATCTCCCCTCACAGTTCGACCCCAGCACCTTCCGAGACCGACCTGCGATGCGCCTTCGGGGTTGGCGTACGCGCGAAACGGCGTTGGCACGGATGCGCTGATCCTCTGGAGTACTCCATGCTCTGGTACGGGCGTGGGAGGATCGCGCCGCACTCGGGCTGGACTGCTCGACGTTGATGGAGGGGGTACAGACCATGTTCTCGTGGCGAACAACCCGGCTCGTCGCTGTGGCGCCGATGTTCCTGGCCGTCAACGCCTGCCCACCGCTGCCGACGCCTGAGTTCGAGGCGACGCCGTTCTTCGTCGACGAGTTCTCGGGGTCGGGGAGGCCCGATTGGCCGACGTGGAAGCTGGGGGACGGCTTCTCTTGGCACGACGAATGGATGACTCCCCGAAGCGAGAACGTGCGCATGGCGGACGGGCGCATGGTGCTCGAAGCACGCGCCGAGGAGTACCACGAGGGCAAACACTTCACCTCCGGTATGGCTTGGAGCACCGAGTCGTTCCTGTTCGGCAAGTTCGAGGCACGGATCAAGATGTCGACGGGCGCCGGCACGTGGTCGGGCTTCTGGTTCAACTGCGTGCCGGAGTGCACTCCGCCGTGGCCTGCCGGCGGCGAGATCGACGTGGTCGAACACGTGGCGAACCCCGAGCTGGACGCGGGTGTCGGCTGGGCCCACTCGAACCTGCACTTCGAACACGACGCGTCGGGCGAGCTCGACAACACCACCTACAACACCGACACCCGCATCGACCCGGCCGGCGGGCCTGCGGGATGGCATACGTACGGCCTCGAGTGGGTGCCGGGCGAGATCCGCTTCTTCGTCGACGGTCGGCGCACAGCCACGCACAGGAAGTCGGACGAGGGCCCCGGCGGGTGGTGGCCGTTCGACACGATTCCCGAGGAGTTGCGGTTCGCGTTGCTGCTCGGGGATTGGGCAGGAACGGTTGACGCTTCGAAGATGCCGCAACGGATGGAGGTCGACTGGGTGCGGGGATACCGGTACATCGGACCGCGCTGACAGCAACGCGCACCTTCGACCCAACCCCTTGGATGGCTGGCGGGTGTCCTCGGTGATGGATGCAGCAGAGCGATTCGAGCGCTTGTTCCGAGTCGAGTATCCGCGGCTGGTCCGGTCTCTGGGGGTGTCGTTTGGCGAGGCCGCCGCGGCGGATGCAGTGCAGGACGCGTTCGTTTCCGCTGAGCTTCGGTGGAACCGCGTCGGTCAGCTCGACGATCCAGCCGGCTGGGTTCGGCGGGTGGCGATCAACCGGCTGCTCAATCAACGGCGAGATGAGCGTCGTCGTCAACAGATCCTCGCTGAGGCGGGAGCGACCGTTGCGCGCTCCGATGTCGCTGTCGACTCGGCGGCGGCCGTGGATCTCCGACAGGCGCTCCTGGCGTTGCCCCCGCGCATGCGCGCGGCGGTCGTGTTGCACTACCTGGGGGATCTCGGTGTTGCCGACGTTGCGGTGGCGATGGACGTCAGCCCTGGCACGGTGAAGTCGACCTTGCACGATGCACGAGCCGCCCTTCGGCTCGTCTTGGAAGGAGCCCGGCATGCGTGAGCCCGACGAGAACGAACTGCGCTCGGCGTTCGAACAGCTGGCGCCGCCCGTCGACGTGGATGCGGCGCGGCTCGCGACCAGCCGACGCGTCGCTCGGCATCGGCGGCATCGCAGAATCGGCATGGGTCTTGCGTCGTGCGCGCTCATCGCCGGGGTCGCTGCCGCTGTGGTCGCAAACTCGCGCTCCCACGCTCTGACCGACGTCGTCGTGGGATCGCAGAACGCTCCGAGATCGTCCACCACCACGACTCGGCCGCCCGAAGCGACCACCTCGACCATGGCCACGATCGGGGTCACGAGCACAACCATGCTCGATGGCCTGCGAGCGCCGGCCGATCCGAGCACCACAATTCGGTTCGACGGTGTCGGAAGCCTGGCACTCGGCGACGTCGCCTCCGGCTTCGAGACGATCTCGGGGACCAATGAGCGGGGCGAATGCGGCTGGGCATCGAACGACGAGTTCGATGGGATGCTGCTCGGGGTCATGGCGGGCGATCCGTCAGAGCCGTCCAGGGCCCGTATCGCCGAGATCAAGGTCGGTGACGCTCGATATCGGACCGCGTCCGGAGTCGGAACGGGTACAACCATCGATGAGCTCCGCCGGGTGTACGGGGACCGGCTCGTCATCGATGATCCCGACGGCTGGGACCGTCCGACCGATGGACTACTCGCGAGCTATCGCAAGGTTGCCGGCGTGCGTCATGACACGTTCGCACTGACCTTCGTGCTCGAAGAGGATCGGGTGGTGCAGATCGAGGTGAGCGATGCGGAGTCGTGGGGTGATGATGAAGGCTGTGCCTGAGCGGGCGTTGGTCCGACTGACGGCTCGCCGTCACCCCATCGGCAACCACACGCGCTGATCGGCCGCATCGTCGCCTGCGAGCACGACACCGAACGCTCCGGCGACGCCGATCGCCGGCGCACAGCGCACCGCCAGCAGATCGGTCACGCGACCGCCTGCGGCCAAGATGGTCGACACGCGCACGACCTCGCCGAGCAGACTGGCCCAGTCCGGCGACGCAACGGAGCCGGTCGGGAGACACCATGGTTCGAGCCACGATCCACTACGTCACCAACCCGCCCGGGCCGGGCGAGCCGATGCTGACCTACGTCACCGAGGACGAGGCCCGTTCCACGATGTGCGTCGAACCCGGCGTGGATGTCGAGATCAGCGACGTCCGCGGCGCCAACCCCACGCTGCGCCGTGAGGGCTTCCAACTCGTCGACCACACGTCGGCCGTGCCGGACCTCGAAGCGCTCGAGGGCGATGCCGACCTCGACCGCGTCTACGGCCGGGAGATGCGCTCGCTGCTGCGCGATGTCACCGGAGCCGAGGCCGTGTACCTGCTCGGCGGGCCGAAGCGGCGCTACGGAGAGTCGGCGACCGCCAAGTTGGAGCATCTGTCCAACGCCAAGCCCGCACGCTACGTGCACGGCGATGTGACCGAGACCTCAGCGCTCCAACAGGCCACCGGGCTCGCGTCGATGGTGCCCCGGCTCCACCTCCGAGAGTACGACCGGTGGGTCCTCTACAACATGTGGCGGCCCATCACGCCACCACCGCACGATCATCCACTCGCGGTATGTGACGCGCGCACGATCGCACCGCGCCACCGGGTGCCGGTGCTCGCCATCACCGAGATCCGCGGCTTCGGCCACTTCGAATTCGAGACGAACGGACACGTCGCCGACCCACACCATCGCTGGTGCTGGTTCCGCGACATGACACCCGACGAGGTGCTCGTGTTCACCACCTTCGACAGCGATCCCACGCGGCCGCACCAGGTTGCGCACACCGCCTTCACCGACCCCGGTTGCCCTCCGGGCACCCCGACGCGAGCGAGTGTGGAACTGCGCGCCCTCGCCCTGTGGACGTGAACGGTTCGGTGACCGGCACCAACGACCCCGCGACGCCGACGCGTCCGAGCACGACAGGTCCCGCCCGCCGCGTCGCAGTGGTCGGTGCGTCGAGCGGGCTCGGGCGTTCCATTGCACTCGGCCTCTCCGCCCGAGGCGATCACGTCGCCTTGCTCGCCCGCCGCCGTGATCGACTCGACCGAGCCGTCGACCAGGCCTCCGGTCACGCGATAGCCATCGAGTGTGACGTGACCGACGAGGTGCACTGCGCCGCAGCCATCGCCGCCGCCGCAACCGAACTCGGCGGACTCGATGCCCTCGTCTACTCCAGTGGGGTGATCGCCATCGAACCGCTCGCCACGACGAGCGCCGCGACGTGGACCCGCCTGTTCGCGACCAACGTGGTGGGCGCCGCAACCGCGACCCGCGCCGCCCTTCCCCACCTGCGGGCAACGCACGGCCGCGCCATCTACCTTTCGTCGGTGAGCGCTCAGTCCGGGGTGTGGCCCCTGCTGGGCGCGTACACCGCAACCAAGGCGGCGCTCGACAAGATGATCGACACCTGGCGTGACGAGCACCCTGAGCTCGGCTTCACCCGCCTGATCGTCGGCGATTCCGCAGGGGGACCCGGAGAATCGGCCACACAACTCGGGGCCGACGCCTCGGTCGACCTGCTGTTGACCGGCCTCGACACGTGGCAACGTCGAGGCCTTCGCAGCCACGGCCTCGTCGACCCCGACGACCTCGTTTCGGCCGTCGCGTACGTGCTCGGCTCCACCGCGTCCATCCCCGTGATCGCAGTGACACCGCCCCCGGCCCCCATGCACGGCGCACCATCCGGCGGCTGACCGTGGCGACCCGACCTGTGTGCGAACACGCGCCGACCTGACGGGCGCACTCAGCCCCGAACGGACTCGATCACGCGCAGCGCGTTTCCGCCGAGCACGGCACGGATGCGCTCGTCGCCCCACCCTCGACCGCGCATGGACTCCACCAGTCGCGGCAGGTGTGCATGCCGACTCAGCGAAACCGGCGGAGTGATCATTCCGTCGAAGTCCGTACCGATCGCAGCAACGGCCTCGCCACCGACCCGCACCAGGTGCTCCAGGTGATCGACGACCACGTCGACCGCGACCGGCGAGCGGCCGAGGAACGACTCCTCCAGCATGATGCCGATGCACCCGCCGGTTTCGGAGATCGCCCGAACCTGAGCGTCGTCGACGTTGCGCCAGTGGCTCCGAACGGCATCGACGCCGGTGTGGGTCACCATCAGCGGCACCGACGCGTCGTGTGTCGCGACGGCGTCCCAGAATCCCGGTCGACTGATGTGCGCCAGGTCCACGATCACGCGGCTTGCGTCGAGTCGCTCCACCATCGACCTGCCGAAATCGGTGAGGCCTCGCGCTCGCCCGAACTTCGACAGCGGCGAACTCGAGGCCCCCAGGCGCGAATTCGTCAGGTGCACGAGCGTGACTCGCGACACGCCGCCCGAGATCGCAAGATCGATCGCGGCGTCATCGGCCGACAAGGCGTTGGCACCCTGGATGCTGATGAACGCACCGTGCCGACCTGCTTCGCGTGCCCGGCGGTACTCGGCGGCCGTCGACACGATCGACACGTCGGTGGTCGCGCCGAGCACCGAGCGGATCCACGCCAGGTTGATCTCGAATGCGTCGCGTCGTCGATCGGCGGCACGGAACGGGTTGGTCGTAATCGACCACATCGCTCCCGTCACACCCGCCGAAACGACGCGTGGCACGTCGGCCTGGCCGGCGAAGCGCCGGCCCCACGGCGAACCAGTGTGCGAACGGTTGAGGTCGTAGTGGATGATGCGCGGCCAGATGAACGAGTCGAGGTGGAGGTCGATGACGTCGCTCGATCGATACAACTCGACCGATTCGGTCGAGACGCCCAGGCGGCGCGCCCACTCCGACGCCGAGGCCAGTTCGTCGCTATCGAGGTCCAGACGTGCGCGGACCGATCCCACGAACGGCCCTGTCACCCCTGCGAGCCGTCGAGACGACGACCGAGCTCGATAGCCGTCGACGCGTCGAGGCCCGCGCGCCCCACGAGCCAACACGCGAGCGGTGCCGCCAACCGCTCCGACGCATGCGCCGCAACCGACGCAAGCTCCAGAAGTCGCTCGACCTCGTCGGCATCGGGAGGATCGATGCCGAGCTGCGCGGCGAAGGACGCGACCCACGCACGTCCGTCGGGCCGCGCGTCGGCGACGTCGTCCTCGCTCACCGCTCGGCCCTCAGCGTGATGACGGTTTGACCGATGTCGCCAACCTGCGCGATCGCTGCTCGACGGGAGATACGAAGGCCGGGTCCCGCGACGATGTCGCCGGATCGCGGCGTCACCTTCACCACGAACGGACCTCGGTTGACCAGCGGTTGACCTGCCACGAGCAGACGGTACTCGTCGCCGGGCGCGACCTTCCCGGACACGGTCACTGTCACGACGCGCCGTCCCTGTGCCGGAATCGGTACCTCGATCGTGTGGCGCCACCACAGCCCGTCGGACACCGGAGACACGGACACCGATTCGCTGTCCATCTCGGCACTCGTCACCTCGAACGGGCTCAGTACGGCCAGGTTCGTCACGTTGGTTCCCTCGGGCGCGCCCACACCGTTGCCAATGACGACCGACGGCAACCCCGATGCCGGCGCGTTGTTCGTCAGGACCACCTTGACCGTGGCACGGACGGCGCCGGTCTCCGGATTCCAATCGACGGTGTACGACGACTCGCGGTCGAGGAAGGCATCGATCTTCGAGGGGTTGGCGTTGCGACTGATCACGGCGATGAGATCGGCACCCGGTTCGGCGCGCACCCCGCTGTTCAGCCCGAGTTGGCGAATGAGCGGATCATCCGGATCACCGGGCAGATCGAAGCGAAATCGGCCCTCGCGTACGAGCGGGCCGAACAGGTCGCCGATGCGTTTCGGCCCTGGGAGCCGCGACTCGGTGAACTCGTTGAAGATCCGCTTCACCAATTCGGTGACGGCATCGTCACCGTCGGCCTTCCCGTCGAAGAGCACGAATTGGTCCTCGGTCAGGAACTTCACTGCGTCCTTTGCCGCCAACGACCGATTGAGCTCGGGGATGGGCACCGGACCGGTGACCTCCAGCATCGACTCGACGACGAAGGGATCCGCGTAGAACACGCCGTCGATGTGTTGCCCAGTCTTCTTCTCGTACAGCACCGACGCGATGCGCGACGCTGTCGGAAAGTCGGGCGTCGCCGACCAGTTCTGGGGATACCACGCCGGCTTCATCTCAAGAAGGCTCTGCGGGTATCCCTGATCGATCGAGAGGTCCGCTTCCGCCGGACGGTTCTCGAGGTCCAACGGCCGCCCGACCTGCTCCAGGTCGATGTCGCCGTCTGCGACCTTCAGCACCGCCCAGTTGCCGACGTGCCCGCCGAGATCTCGCGCCTCCGCCGGGTTGCCGAGCAACACGAGGTAGCGGCGTTCTCCGCCCGCACCGAGCAGCGTCGGAATGTCGTCCACGGCGACCGCAGCAAGCTGCGCGTCGGCATCCACCGAGTCGAGCTTCGCCGCGAACTCCTCGAGTCGGCTTCGCAGGAGACTCACGACCCACCGCGAATCGAGATCGTTGACGTCACGGCGAGCGACGGCCAGGCGGTCGGCTGTCACGTGCACGGGTCGTGACAGGCGCGCGAGCGCGGCGAGATCGACGGTTCCTCCCTCACCCGTCAGCGCGTCGTAATCGACCTCGCGCACCGTCATGCCGGCGGCGTCGGCCAGCGTCGCCCCGGACCGCGACACGTCGGCGACGACCCGCACGTTCTGGCTGACGACAGGCACGAGTGCTACCGGCCAGTTCCACCAACGATCAGCGCGGGAGGCGACCGCCGTGAACGACGCCTCCGCCGCGTCGAAACGGGTCACCGCAACGCGTTCGTCGCCCCGACCAACCGCTCGGATACCGGCACTGGTGGCGGTAACGGCGTCGGTGAGATCGGCGCGCGACACCACCGCCTGCACGATGGCGAGCACCGACGACGCAGCGAGCACCACCGTCGCACCGATGATCCACCGCCGGAGCCGCACGCGAACGCGACGAGCGGTGTTGCGGTACCCCGACCGCAGCACGACCGCGGCGGCGAGACCCGCCGCTATCGCCGAGGCGCCGAAGAAGAGGTCGAGGTGCAGATTGAGTAGCGCCAGCGCGACGAGCGCACCGATCGATGCACCCCACACGCGGTTGCGCTGATCGGTTCCGACGAGGACGGCACTGCCGATCAGTGCGATCACCGCGGCAACAAGCGCCGGCCCGAGCGAGGCCGCAGCGGCAACCGCGGAGGCCACCACGAGTGCCCAACGACGGGCCCGTGACCCAGCGACCGCCAGCACGGCGACGAAGCCGGCACGGTAGATCAGGTCGACGACCGCGTGGCCGGTTGGCGCCGCATCTCCGAACGCCGCGACGAACACCCCAAGGGCGGCAACGGACGCGACCGCTACCTTCTGTTGCGGGGTCGCGACGCTGCGGGTCCGCCGACGGCGCCCGGGCGCCGGGGGCGCGGCAATCGGATCAGGCATGCCCCTCGACTCCCCTCCTGCGCCGTCCGAAGGCGGCACCATCATGATCGCCTCACCACGCTGGTGTCACTGGGCAAACTTACGAGGTCCACGCACTGCCCGTCACCTCGCACGCGCCCCGCGAGACCATCAGATCGCCAGCACTCGGCGTCCCTCAGACACGCCGGTCGGCGAGAAAGGGGAATCGTTCTCGGGTGGCCGTGACTCGATCGGTGTCGACGTCGGCCATCAACACGGTCTGTTCCGTCCACGCCGACGTCAATACGTTGCCGAGGGGATCGATGATCGCCGAGTCGCCGACGTAGTCGAGGCCGTCGGCCGAGCCGACCCGATTCACGCCGACCACGTAGGCCTGGTTCTCGATGGCACGAGCACGCAGCAACGTGGACCAATGCTCACGACGCGGCGCGGGCCAGTTGGCGACCACGACGTACAGGTCGGTGGTGGTCGCCAACGCCCAGAAGTCATCGGCGAAACGCAGGTCGTAGCAAACGAAGGGGCTCACGCGCACCCCGTCGAGGTCGAAGGTCACCGTCGAGTCTCCCGACACGAATCGATGGTGTTCTCCGCCGAACGTGAAGGGATGCCGCTTGTCGTATGTCACGACGCGGCCGTCGGGTGCAACCGCGTAGAACCGGTTGCGCAGCCGGTCCTCGCCCGGATCGCGCACGGCGATCGAGCCGAGTAGCCACAGTCCGTGGCGACGCGCCCGGTCGCGCAAGAACACCGCACTCGGGCCGTCGGGAGCCTGGGCGAACGAATCGGCCTCCACGGCGAACCCGGTTGCGAACATCTCGGTGAACACCGCCGCACCCGCGCCGCCCGCGGCCGCGACCTCGATCAGCGGATCGAGGCGATCGTGGGTCGACGCCGAGTCCTGCCAGGCGATGTCGTGTTGGATGGCGGCGACTCGGAGACGGGCCATCCGGCAACGCTATGCCGCGATCGGCCGCTTCGACAGGTCGTTGCAGGCCTCGCACACCTCTTCGCTCACGAGCCCGGCGCGCATGAGCACCGCGAAGATCTTGCAGCCGAGGCAGAACCCGAGGCCCGCTTCGAGGCTTGCCGCAACCGCGATCGCCGACACGAGCGCCGTCGCGGCGCCGGGCGATTGCACGATGTACTCGGCGAGGAGCGCAGCAGCGGACAGCGTGGCGCCGATGCCCTGAGCGAATCGCTTGGGCGCACCGGAGGTCATCTTCGGCGACCACGGAAGCCGTGGCACGATCACTCTGGTCACGGCCAGCGCGAGCGGGCTGAAGCGCGGCCCCGAGGCGACCCTGGCCACGAACCCGGCGGCGAGCGGGATGAGCACCCAGCGCTGACCACCGAGCACGATCGCAAGGCTCATCACCACGACGCCGCTGGCAACCAGCCGCGCGGCATGCTCGTCGACCGTGTCGGGAAAGGAGAAGACCTGCGAAACGCTCATGCGTTCACGGTAGCCCTCGAATCCCGACTCAACAAGTCTGGATTAGTGCTCGGCCCGGGATTCGGTCCGGGCGCTCACAGCGAGGCAAGGCCCTCGCTGATACGCGCCTCGTCGGAGAGGAGGTCGCGGAAGGCGTCCAACTCCGTGAACGTCAACGGGCCCAGCTCGTCGTGGCGGTCGGCGACCGGCTCGAGGCTCCAGACCGACACGTCCACGCCCAAGGTCACCAGCAGCAGCGTCATGTTGTCGTCCGCCGGCTTCTCGAACCGCTCGTGACACGTCCCGCATGTGATGACACACGTTGAGGTCTCCGCCTCCTCGCACACCCGAAGCACGACCGAACTCAGCGGCGCATCGATCTCTCCGCACGTCGGACACGACGTCGTGAGCAACACGGTTGACTCCGCGCTCATCGGCGAACTCCCTCTGTCACCGCGGACCCAGCATCGGCGGTTCTTCAGACTCACCCATCGACTCGGGATCGACCGTCTTGAGCCGCGTGGTCCGGATTGCCCAAGATGGCGGATGCCAACTCCAGCCTCACAGGCCGACCTCGACCTCGCCATCGACATCATCAAGCAGGCCGGCCGTTACACGCTGGACTTCTTCCGGTCCGAAGAACTCGAGATCCTGCACAAGAGCGACGGCAGCCGAGTCACCCAGGCGGACCGGGGAGCCGAGCACCTGATCCGCGACCTCATCCACGCCGCGCACCCCGAGGACGCCGTGCTTGGCGAGGAACACGGGAGTGTCGACGGCACCACCGGACGGCGTTGGGTCATCGACCCGATCGACGGTACGCACGCGTTCACCCACGGCGTCGGCCTGTACTCGAACCTGCTCTACCTCGAGGACGACGAGGGCCCGGCCATCGGCGTCATCTACGTTCCCGTGCTCGACGAGATCGTCGCGGCCGGGCGTGGGCTCGGGTGCTTCTTCAACGGGGAGCCGTGCCGGGTCTCCGACCACGCAACGTTCGAGGCTGCAGTGCTCACGACCTCGGGCTTCGACTATTGGGACGAGGACATGCTGGTCCGGGCGCGCAACAGCGAGTTGAAGCTGCGGACCTGGGGCGATGGCTACGGCTATCTGCTCGTCGCGACCGGTCGCGCACACGCGATGGTCGATCCGGTCATCAACTTCTGGGACATCGCGCCGTGCCAGGTGATCATCCCCGAGGCCGGCGGACGGATCACCATGCTCGACGGAACCGATGATCCCCACGGCGAAAGCTGCATTGCCACCAACGGTGTGCTCCACGACGCGATCGTCGAGACGTTGAACGGCCGTCGAGCCGACGCCTGAGCGGCCGCACCGCCGACGGGCACCTCCGCGCGGGGCACGGGCCCGCAGTCAGACCGCGAGCAACTGCTCCACGAGTTGACGGCTCGCAAGACCATCGGTCTCGTCGATGCGATTCCGCCAGTCCGCCCGCGTGCCGATCGACGAGGCGTAGTCGGCCCGGCGCTTCTCCTGTCGGGTCCGGGTGTCGGTCACGTCGACTGCCGGCTCGTACTGCGCGATGATGCCGAGCCGCAACGCCTCGAGCGCCTCGGTGCGCATCTGCGACACGCGCGACTCGGTCACGCCGAGGAAGCGCGCCAGTTCCTGCGATGTCTTGTTCTGCAGGAAGTACCCGATGATCACCAGCTTCTGTCGTTCGGGAAGCAGGGCAAGCGCGTCGCGGAGGTACGCATGCAACTCGCGCCGCTCCAACTCCTCCGACGGCTCGATAACCGAGGGATCCTCGATCACATCGACGAGCGTGAGTTCCTCTTCCACGCCGTCGACGACCTGGTGGTCGAACGCCAGAACGACCGAACGGAACAGCCGGTCCTCCAGGTCGCGCAACTCCCCCATCGTCATGCTCAACGCCTCGGCGAGCTCGGTGCGATCGGGGAGGCGTCCCAGATTCGACGCGAGCCGCTGTTCGGCAAGGTCGAGGCGACGAGCCAGTGAGCGAACCGAGCGCGGCGCCCAGTCGGCCGCGCGCACCGCATCGATGATCGCGCCGCGGATGCGTTGGGCGGCGAAACGCCGGAACGGCACACCCTTCGACTCGTCGTAGCGGCGCGCCGCCTCCACGAGCCCGAGCGAGCCGGCGCGGGCGAGTTCCTCCCGCTCGACGTGACGCGGGAAGTGCATCGCCACCTGGTACACCACGTGATTGACGAGATCGATGTTGTCTTCGATCAGCGCCGAAATCTGCTTCGCGTCCGACATGACGCACCCTCCAAGAATTGCGTTACCCAGCGCAGGAGGTATCGACGGTCGCGACGAAGACCTTGAGTGATTTCCACATTTACCCAAGGTCTCGGCGTCGGCCGCTGTTCAGATGTGCACGAGATATCGGACCGGGCGCGCTGAACCTGTAGGGATTTGTACCCGGTTCGGCGCGGCTACGGCTCGAAGGTCGCTGGCTTCAGGCCACGCGACTTCAGCCACCGCAACAGGCGGGTGGTCTGGCCGAGCTCGGCCGGACCCATGACGCCAGCGGGTGTCCCCTCGACCAGGAGGGGGACGATGGCGGCGGCGAGCGCTCCGGTCACGGCGCCGGGGCGGTCGACCATGCCGTACACCGTGGTCGCGGAGCCGCCGTCACGCATCCCCCGCACTTCGACGCGGACGGCGCCGAGCGGGTCGGTCGGCGGGTGTCGCAGGGTGCGCTTCGCGTCGGTGCGGACGGCTCGCACCGTCAGCTGCGCCAGATCGGGCACCACGCGATCGATCACCCTCGGATCGCTCAGCGACGCCTTCTCGCACTCCTGAGCGCCGACCGGATCGGGAAACCACACCAACTCGCGGCTCGATCCGCTGCGTGCCTCAGCCCAGTCGCCATCGCGGCGTTCCATCGTCGACCCGCTCATCGCGTTGCGTCGGCGAGCCCGGCACGCGGGCCCGGCCGTGCCGGAGACGGCGATATCGATCTCGGTGACCCGATCGAACAGGGTTGCGGCGTGTGCGGCGAGCAGCGAGGTGACTCCGGGCGACATCGCCGCGCCGATAACGACCGATCGACGAGCGTCGATCGCGTCGTCCTGAAACGCGAGCAGTTGATCGATCGATAGCGGAGCGTCCGCCGTGCACACCACGTGCACTCCCGCGGCCAGGAGACCGGGAAGCCGTGCGACCTGCTGATCGTCGGGAGTGGCGAGCACCACGACGTCGCACGCTTCGGCCTCGCCGCCCTGCTCGATCACCTGGGTACCGAGCGCACCGGCGATGGTCTCGCGGCGGGCCGGCGTGCCGCTCAGCAACGCAACACGCAGCGAACTGTCGAGCCCGCACAACTCGCGGGCAACGTTGAGACCGACGATGCCGGTCCCGACCAGTCCGACCTGCACGGAACCCGTCAACGCATCTCGTCGCCGGACAGCTCGCGCCATCCACCCGACTGCGGCGGTGCGCCCCCGATGCCACGGATACGGAGCACGACGCCGGCCAGGGCGGCGAGACTCACCGCAACCGATGCCCGCCGCCATCCGCTCATCACGTTCTCCTGGGCTCCGACCGTGTCCGTGGGGCTAGCTGGAATCGAACCAGCGACCTCACCCTTATCAGGGGTGCGCTCTAACCGACTGAGCTATAGCCCCGGGTAGCGGTCCGACACGATACAGGACGCTTACTCGGTGGGCGAACCGGAAACCGGTCGGGCTGTCTCTTCCTCGATCACGGTGATCCACACGCCGCCGACGATGTCGCTGATGAGGTTGAACATCACCGACGCGATCGTGGCTCCGACAGTGAACGCGAGCGACAGGATCAGACCGATCAGCCCGTACTGACGAACGATGAACTCGCCGTCGAGCGTCCAGCCGGTGATGCCCAGGTCGCTCACGAAGCTCTCGATCTTGCCGACCGTTCCCGAACTCTCGGCGATCGACCACACGATCACCGCCGCGATCATGAACATCACCCAGACGGCAATGAAAAACACCAGCGAGGCCTTGAGCACTGACCACGGATCGATGTGGCGAATGAGGCGACGAACCTTGCGAGCCTCGAAGCGCTGGCGACGGCCCCAGATGTCGCGCCGCATGACGGTGCGATCCCGTCGTACCCGGATCGGGCCGGCGGCCGCGACCGGCGCGACCGGCGCCACTTCGGGCTCAGGGTCGTCGGTCTCGATGACCGGATCGTCGGACCAGAGGATTTCGCCCCCGCGGAACGAGTCATCGCTTTCGGGGAGATCGAGCGCCACGGGCGGCGAGTCTAGGCCGCAGGCCGCCGAATGGGGTTCACCCTCACCGTGCTTTCGCCGCCGCTCCAGCCTCGACGCCGTCGATTGCGACGATAACCCGCACTTCCTCGGCGTCCGTCGTGATGGATCGAACCGTCGCGCCGTTCGCGGTCGCAACGCTTCGGCCTGCGTCAGACCCCGAGGATGCGGCTGCGAGCGCCGTCACGTCGGCGACCGCCTGCGCCCGGCCCTGGCGCACCGACGCTGCTCCCAACTGTCCGAGCGCCAGCGTCACGAGCGCGGCGAGCACGATCGCGATCGCCACGACCGGCAGCGCCTGGCCGCGGTCGCTTCGACGAACGGTGCGAATCACGACTCCGACGTGTCGGCGCCGTCCGAGGTGTCGGCCTCCGGCGTCGACGGGGCAGGTGCATCGTCGCGTGGTCCGGACGGTGCGTCACCCTCAGCCTCGTCGGCATCGGCACCGCCCTCCGGCGCGTCGCCCTCGGGCGCGTCAGCCTCAGCCTCGTCGGCATCGGTGTCGGTGTCGGTCGCTTCGCTTTGGAACACCCGAGCCACCGCGACGACGGTGGTGTCGTCGTCGAGGTTCATGACGCGAACGCCGGTGGCATCGCGGCTTTGAATCGAGATGTCGGCGACGGCCACCCTGATGGTCACGCCGGCGTCGTTGATGAGGAACAGCTCGTCATCGGTTCCGACCATGAGCGCCGCCACGACCTGGCCCTTGTCGGCGTGGAGCCGCATGGCCCGAACGCCCTGGCCGCCACGGCCCTGCGTGGTGAACTGCGCCGGCTCGGTCCGCTTGCCGAATCCACCGTCGGTGATGGTCAACAGCAGGTGGTCGTCGGCGACCACGTCGGCCGACACCACGGTGTCGCCGCTGCGGAGCCGCATCGCCCGAACACCGGTGGCGTCGCGACCCATCGGGCGCACGTCGGATTCGCGGAAGCGGATGCCCTGGCCGAGCTTCGATACGCACATCAGCTCGTCGCCGTCGTTCACCGGCAGCACGCGGACCAGTTCGTCATCGTCGCGCAGGTTGATGGCAATCAGGCCCGCCTGACGCGACGAGTCGTAGGCGTTGAACAGCGTCTTCTTGCCCACACCCTTGCGGGTGACGAAGAACAGGAACCGGTTGGTCTCGTAGTCCCGAGTGTCGATGATCGTCTGGATCGTCTCGTCGGGCTGCAACTGCAGCAGGTTCACGAGCGCGGTCCCGCGCGCGGTCCGCTCCATCATCGGGATCTGGTGCGCCTTGAGCCGATACACGCGGCCCCGGTTCGAGAAGAACAGCAGGAAGGCGTGCGCTGTGGTGTGCACGATGTCGCGCACGTCGTCCTCGTCCTTCAGCTTCGTTCCGGCCACACCGCGACCGCCGCGACCCTGGGTGCGGAAGGCGTCGGCCGACACGGTCTTGATGTAGCCGTTCGCCGTCATCATCACGACGAGTTCCTCGTCGTCGATGAGGTCTTCCACGTCGAGGTCGCCGGGGTCGATCGTGAGCGGCGAGCGGCGAGGGTTCGCGAAGGTCTCGCGGATTGCCCCCATCTCATCCTTGATGACGGTGCGCAGGCGCCCGTCGTCGCTCAGGATCGCCTCGAGTTCGGCGATGGTCTCGCGCAGCTGCGCCAACTCGGCGTCGAGATCGGCACGGCCGAGTCGCGTGAGGCGGCTGAGTGGCATGTCGAGGATGTGCTCGGTCTGCTCGTCGCTGAACTCGAATGGCTCGGCGCGCAGCGACGCTCGAGCCGCGGCCTTGTCTTCGGAGGCGCGGATCGCGGCGATGATCGCATCGATCATGTCGATCGCCTTGAGCAAGCCCTCCACGATGTGGGCACGCTTCGCGGCCTTCGCGAGCCGGTACTCGGACCGGCGGCGAATCACCTCACGCTGATGCTCCACGTAGTGGCCCAGGGCGTCGCGTAGCCCGAGCGTGCGCGGCACGCCGTCGACGAGCGCAACGAAGTTCACGGCGAAGCTCGTCTGCATCGGCGTGTGCTTGAACAGGTTGTTCAGGATGACGAAGGCCGGAGCGTCGCGCTTGAGGTCGAACACCAGCCGGGTTCCGGTCTTCTCCGACGACTCGTTGCGGATGTCGCGAATGCCCTCGATCTCGCGTGCCGACACGAGTTCGGCGGCCTTGACCGCGATCGCGTCGACCGACGTCTGGTACGGGATCTCGGTGACGACGATCTGCTCGCCGCGCGGCCCGTCGACGATCTCGGCCTTGGCGCGGATCTTCACCGAGCCGCGCCCGGTGCGGTAGGCCGACAGGATGCCCGAACGGCCCATGATCTGGCCGCCCGTCGGGAAGTCGGGGCCCTTCACGAACTCCATCAACTCCTCGACCGTGGCCTCGGGGTGATCGAGCAGATGGAGCGTCGCGTCGATGACCTCACCGAGGTTGTGCGGCGGGATGTTGGTCGCCATGCCGACGGCGATGCCCTGGCTGCCGTTGACCAGCAGGTTCGGGAAGCGGCTCGGCAGCACGGTCGGTTCGTCCTGCGACGAGTCGAAGTTGCCGACCATGTCGACGGTGTCCTCGTCGATACCGGCGAGCATGTGGGTGGCGAGCGGCGCCAGGCGGCACTCGGTATAGCGATACGCGGCCGGCGGGTCGGAGGGCGAGCCGAAGTTGCCGTGCTTGTCGATGAGCACGTGGCGCAGCGAGAAGTCCTGGCCCATCCGTACGAGCGCGTCGTAGACCGACTGATCGCCGTGGGGGTGGTACTTGCCGATCACGTCGCCGACGACGGTTGCGCACTTGCGATGTGGGCGGTCGGGGCGAAGGCCCGCCTCGTGCATCGCCCACAGGATCCGGCGGTGCACCGGCTTGAGGCCGTCGCGCACGTCCGGCAGCGCCCGCGACACGATGACCGACATGGCGTAGTCGAGGAACGACTGCTCCATCTCGGTCTGGATTTCGATTGGTTGCACCCCTGGCTCGCGGGGTGCCGGACTGTCGGGAATCGTGGTGTCGTCGCTCATCGGCTCCGCCTCAGATGTCGAGGAATCGCACGTCGCGTGCGTTGGTCTGAATGAAGTGCTTCCGGCTCTCGACGTCCTCGCCCATGAGGATCGAGCACACTTCGTCGGCGATGGCCGCCTGCTCGACCGACACCTGCAACAGCGTGCGGTTCGCCGGGTCGAGCGTGGTCTCGCGGAGTTCCTTCGCGTCCATCTCGCCGAGGCCCTTCAGACGCGAGAACTCCTCTTTGTGGGTCGGCCGCTCGGAGAGGAACCCCGCCTTGGCCGCGTCGTCCTTCAGGTAGATCGTGTCGCGCCCGACCTTGGTCGAATAGAGGGGCGGCTGGGCGATGTAGACGTGGCCGCCCTCCACCAGGGGCCGCATCTGGCGGAAGAAGAACGTGAGGAGCAGCGTGCGAATGTGGCTGCCGTCGACATCGGCGTCGCAGAGGATCACGATCTTGTGGTAGCGGATCTTGGCGACGTCGAACTCCTCGCCGATGCCGCCACCGACCGCCTGAATCAGCGAGGTCACCTCGGTGTTCTTCAGCATCTTGTCGATGCGGGCTCGTTCGACGTTGAGGATCTTCCCTCGGATGGGCAGGATCGCCATGGTGCGAGGATCGCGGGCGTCCTTGGCCGAGCCACCGGCCGAGTTGCCCTCCACGATGTAGAGCTCGCATTCCTCGGGACTGTTCGACGAGCAATCCGCGAGTTTGCCCGGCAGACCGGCGCCGTCGAGCGCCGACTTGCGACGCGCCGAGTCGCGCGCCGACCGGGCGGCCTCACGAGCCCGCGACGCCTGAACCGCCTTGGACAGCACCCGGCGCGCCTCGGTGGGGTGTTCTTCGAGCCAGTCGCTCAGGTGCTCGTTGGTGGCGCGCTCCACGAGCGAACGCATCGGCACGTTGCCGAGCTTGCCCTTGGTCTGGCCCTCGAACTGGGGGTCCTGGAGCTTCACCGAGATGATCGCCGTGAGGCCCTCGCGGATGTCCTCGCCTTGGAGGTTGCCCTCCTTCTCCTTGAGGAGCCCCTTCTCGCGGGCGTACCGGTTGACGGTGTTGGTGAGGCCCTTCTTGAACCCCTCCTCGTGCATGCCGCCGTCGATGGTGGTGATGCCGTTCGCAAACGAGTGCAGCCCGTCGGAGTGGTAGCCGGTGTTCCACTGGAACGCGATCTCGGCCTCCATCGTCTCCTCGGCCTGCGAGAAGTACCCGACCTCGTCGAAGAGCGGTTCCTTCGTGGCGTTCACGTGGCGCACGAAATCGCGGATACCGCCGTCGTAGCGGAACGTGACGTCGTTCGATTCCTCGGTGCGGCCGTCGTGGAACTCGATCTCGAGGCCGGCGTTGAGGAACGCCATCATCTGGAAGCGTTCGATGAGCGTCTGGGCGCGGAACTGCGTCTCGTCGAAGATCGTTTCGTCGGGCCAGAAGCGAACCGTGGTGCCCGTGCGGTCGCCCGGCGCTTCACCGATCACGTGCAGGCGCTCGACCAATTCGCCGCCATCGCGGAACGACATGCGGTGCCGCTTGCCGTAGAGGTCGATCTCGACCTCGACGCGGCGCGAGAGGGCGTTCACGACCGAGATACCCACGCCGTGCAGTCCGCCCGAGACCTTGTAGCCGCCGCCGCCGAACTTGCCCCCTGCGTGCAGGACGGTCAGAACCACCTCGGCGGCCGACAGGTCTTCGTACTTCGGGTGCTTGTCGACCGGGATGCCTCGCCCGTCGTCGATGACCTCGCAGCCGCCGTCGGCCAGCAACTGCACCTTGATGCTCGAGGCGAACCCGGCCATCGCCTCGTCGACGGAGTTGTCCACGACCTCGTACACCAGGTGGTGCAGGCCTTGAGAACCGGTCGAACCGATGTACATACCCGGCCGCTTGCGAACGGCCTCAAGGCCTTCCAGCACCTGAATCTGGTCGGCTCCATACGACGAGGTTTGTTCGTCAGTCACCACGCGCCCTTTCGGACCGTCTCTTCGCTTGTGTCGGATCGACGGAACCTGGCCGAGCGGGGTGCCGCGCACAGGGCTGCGAGGCCGGTTTGGCGGAGTGCGGTTGCGGGTTCCACCCTCTCGCCAGGTTCAAATTTCACCGGTGAATGTTACCACCCCGAAGGGCCGATCCGGGCCCGTTCAGCGAGGCCGAGGCGACCGGATCACACGCACGCTCACATCGTCGACCTGGGCGCCGAGACCGACCGCGCGGACGCGTTCCAGAATGCGTCCGCGCGCCCAGCGAACCGCCTCGGCGGTGGCGGCGTCGGGCGCGCCGATCGTGAGCGTTCGGTCCCGGATCTCGATGATGTCCGCAAGGTCGGCCAGCTCGTCGCCCACGAGCGTGGGCCACTCGGCGGTGAGCTGGTCGAGCACGCTGAGCGAACCCAGACCGAGATGTCGGCGGAGCTGATCCACGCTCGCTGCGAGCGGCGCCGCGGGGCGTCGAGGCGTCACGGTTCGCCCCGATACCCGCGCGGGTCGACCACGTGCAGGAGCCCGCGTTCGGCACTCAGGTGGTAGGTCGACAGCGTTCGTTCGTCGTGGCGCATTCGCCACTGCACCAGGCGGCGCAGCCCGTCGAGCACGCGCGGCGCGTACGCCGGATCGGCGGCCAGATTGACGAGGTGATCCGGATCGGCGTGCAGGTCGAACAGCAGGGGCGGCATCTTCGCTTCGTCGCCGGCGAACTGCACGTACTTCCAGCCATCGGTTCGCACCACATTGAGCACGCAGTGCTCGGCGGGCTCGTCGAGGAGCGCTTCGACCGAGCGTTCCTCGGGATCGGCGAAGGCCCATTCCCAGAACACCGCGTCGCGCCAGTGGGGTGGCGCGACGCCGTCGTGCAGGAACGATCCGAGCGAACGCCCGTCGCACGGGTCGGGAAGTCCCGCGCCGATCCACTCCAGGATCGTGGGCATCACGTCGACCGACTCCGTGAACTCGTGCACGTGCAGGCCGCGCGTACCGTCGGCAGCCGGCCGGGGGTCGACCACGATGAGCGGAATGTGGAACGACTCGTCCCAGTACCCGAGCTTCTCCATCAACCAGTGGTCGCCACCCATCTCGCCGTGGTCGCTCGTGAGCACGATCAGCGTGTCGCGGTCGAGTCCGCGAGTACGCAGGTGCGCGAACAGCCGGCCGAGCTGATCGTCGACCTCGCGTTGCATCGCGTGGTAGGTCGCGCGGAGTTGTCGTCGATCGCGTTCGTCTCGCGGCGCCGCCGCTCCGGGCATGGCGACAGCGGCCGCGGCGAGCAGGTGGACCGCGGATGCTTCCTCGGGCGTGGCCCCGCCGCGAAACGGCGGCACGTCGTCGGCCGCGTAGAGGTCGTGGTACCCCTCGGGCGCACGGTACGGAGGGTGCGGGCGAATGAACGAGGCGTGGATGAAGAACGGATCGTCGGCCCACTCCTGGGCGGTGCGCGCGTCGATCCAGTCGATCAGCTCGCCGACCATGAACGCCGTCTCGGTGTGTTCGGCCGAGAACTGCGGCGGTGCCCAGGTGGGCCCGTGCTCGTCGGCGCCGGGGAAACCCGCAACGGGTTCGTACAGGTCGCGCACGTTCGCGGGAACGTCCACGCCCTGCCGTGCGAGCCAGCCGGCCCACTGCGCCGAGCCGAGGATCTCGGGGTCGTTCACCACGGGGTCGAACCCGTCGAGCACGCCCTCGTAGTTGAACAGCCGCGGATCGTCGGCGGCCACGGTGCGCGGATCGACGCTCGTGTCGGTGTAGCCGAACAGCGCCGGCGTGTAGCCGACCGATCGCGCGCTCTTGGCGATGTTGGGAAGCCGGGCGTCGAGCGGCGTGCCGTTCAGGATCGAGCGGTGGTTCTGCGCGTACATCCCCGTGTACAGCGATGCTCGGCTCGGCCCGCACGGCGCTGTGTTGGCGAAATGGCGGCGAAACAGCACGCCACGAGCCGCCAGCGCATCGATCGTCGGCGTCTCCACGAGCGGATGCCCCACGCACGACATGGAGTCGCCTCGCCACTGGTCGACGGTGATGAACAGCACGTTCCCGCGAGGTCTCGACGCGGTCACGGCACGAGCTCCGAATCTCGGATGCGCAGCACCGCGTCGGGGTGCGACGCGCTCGGTGCTTCGAGGGCCGAGGTCACGATCGTCTGCGCGGCCGGCAGCGCGGCCAGCAGCGCCGCGCTGCGGGTCTCGTCGAGCTCGGAGAACACGTCGTCGAGCAGCAGCAGCGGCGCCGAGCCGCGAACGTCGGTGAGCAGCCGATGCGCCGCGAGTCGTAGCGCCAACACCAGCGAGCGTTGTTCGCCTTGCGAGGCATGGGTTCGAGACGGCAGATCGTTCAGTCGCACGATCACATCATCGCGGTGCGGTCCGACGGTTGACACCCCGCGGCGCACATCGTCGCCTCGGCTGCCGACGAGGGTGTCGGCGAGGCCGCCGAGCGGCCACGACGGTTCGTATTCCACACCGACCTTCGCGTCGCCGCCGGCCACGTCGCGCAGCGCCGACTCGACGTGCGGTGCCAGGGCCTCGACCGTCTTGCGGCGCAGCTGCGCCAGCCGCTCCCCCGCCAGCGCGTACCGCTCGTCCCACACGTCGAGGGTCAGCGCAGCGGCGTCGTCGAGTCGGCCGCCGAGCTGCTTCAACAGCGCGTTGCGTTGTTTGAGCACTCGGGCGAACTCGGCACACGCCGCCTCGTTCTTCGGGTGCAGGAGCTCCATCAGGTCGTCGACGTACTCGCGCCGCGCCGACGGCGAGCCCTTCACGATCTCCAGGTCGTCGGGTGCGAACACGGTCACCGCAACCGCAGCCGCGAGCTCGCCGCGCTTCGCGACACGCTGCCGGTTGAGGAGCACTCGTGAGCGCCCGTTCCGGGGTAGCTCGATCTCGACCAGGAGCTCCCGGCCCTCCACGTCGAAGGTCGCCCGCACCACGCTGACCTCGGCGTCGATGCCGATGAGCACGTCGTTCGCCACGCCACGGAACGACCGCAGGGTCGACGCGAACGCGATGGCCTCGATGAGGTTCGTCTTGCCGTTGCCGTTGTCGCCGACGATCACGGTCACACCCGGATCGAACTCCACATCGAGTTCGTCGTAGGAACGGAACCCTCGAAGGCTGAGCGACCGGATCGATGTCACCGTCTCAGGAGACGCGGACCGGCATGAGCAGGTAGAGGAAGTCGGTGGTCTCGAGCGACCGCAAGAGGGCCGGCTTCAGCGTGTCGACCGTCTCGATCGAGACCTCGTCGCCCGGGGTCACATCCAGCCCGTTCATCAGGTAGTCGGGGTTGAACGCCACGGTCAGGTCGGTGCCCTCGTACTGCGCGTCCAGCTGCTCGTGGGCCTGGCCGACATCCTGGGTGATCGCCACGAGTTCCAGCCCGTCGGCGCTCATCGTGAGCCGTACCGGCGTCGCCTCGCGGGCCATGAGCTTCACGCGCCGCAGCGCATCGATCAGCGCCGTGCGGCCGACGGTGAGCCGGTTGGGCTGGCTCTGGGGAATCAGGCCGCGGTAGTTCGGGAACTCGCCCTCGATCAGCCGTGTCGACAGCCGCACGCCGTCGATCAGGAACGACGCGTCGCGCTCGCCCAGCAGCAACGTCAGTTCCGACGCCGACTGCAACGCGCGGGCAACCTCGGTGAGGGCCCGCGACGGTACGAGCACCTTCTGCCCCTCGGCGAGCACCGACGTGCCCGGGAGGTCGCGCACGGCGAGCCGGTACGAGTCGGTCGAGACGAGGCGCAGGCCGGTGCCCTCACGGGCCAGGAGCACGCCGGTGAGGATCGGTCGGGAGTCGTCGGTCGACGCTGCGGGGACGACCTGACGCAGGCCCTCGGCGAACTCCGCCGCTCCGATGGTGAGCGACTCGCCGGTGGGCGCCACGAGCGGCGGATACTCCTCGGCCGGGATCAGGTGCAGCGAGAACTGCGAACGGCCGCCGGTGATGCGTGCCTCCTCGCCCTCGGTGTCGATCGTGACGGCACCGGGTTCGAGCGCCTTGACGATGTCGAGGGCGAGCCGGGACGGAATGACGATCTCGCCGTCGGTGTCGCCGGCGACGGTCAGCTCGACCGAGATCGTGAGTTCCAGGTCGCTTCCGGTGAGTTCGAGTCGATCCCCCTGCAGGATCATGCGGATCCCCGCGAGCACCGGTTGTGCGCCGCCACGGCTCGACACGGCGCGACCTGCCGTGCTCAGGCCATCGACCAGCACGTCGCGTTCACAGCGGAATCTCACGTTCCTGCCTCTTTCTTCTCTGTGTGTGATCTCACTAGGCAGTATTGGTAGTAGTGCCTGTGGATTGTGGAGAACCTAGCCCGCGCCCCCAAACGTAGGGATCTGTGTGTCCCCTCGTTGTCCCCATCGTCCACACGACGCGGTTGAAATTTCACCGGTGTCTGGGGACGTGCTCGGTGTTGTCCACCCGTTGTCCACCGCTCGTTCACGGCCCCCGGTGGACAACCGGGAACGCGTGGCGCGGCGAGGGGGCGTGCGGGTGTGCTCATCCGTTCTTGATGGACTGGATCAGGGCGGTCACGTCGTCGTAGACGTCCTGGCGTTCGGCCATGAGCGCCTTGATCTTGTCGGACCCGTGGATGATCGTCGTGTGATCGCGACCACCGAACTCCTTGGCGATCTGGGGGTAGCTCAGGTCGGTCAGCTCACGGAACAGGTACATCGCCACCTGGCGGGCGAGCACGAGCGGTCGGCGCCGATCCTGAGCCCGGAGCTCGTGGATGCCGAACCCGTAGCGGTCGGCGGCGGCTTCGAGGATCACGTCGGGCGTGATGCGTCGCGGCTGGCGCGTCTGGATGATGTCGCCGAGCACCCGTTCCGCATCGGCCACGGTGAGATCGGTGCGATTGAGCGCCGCGTAGGCCGTGACCCGGTTGAGCGCGCCTTCGAGCTCGCGGATGTTGTTCGTGACGTGAGTGACGATGAACTCGAGCACGGCGGACGGCACGGGCGTGTTGCCCTGCGCCGCCTTCTTGCGCATGATGGCGAGCCGGGTTTCGAAGTCGGGCGGCTGGATATCGGTGACGAGACCCATCTTGAAGCGGCTGCGCAGGCGATCCTCGAGGGTCGCCACCGCGTCGGGCGGGCGATCGGAACTCAGCACGATCTGGCGGTTCGCCTCGTGCAGGGTGTTGAAGGTGTGGAAGAACTCCTCCTGGAGCTGTTCCTTGCCCTCCATGAACTGCACGTCGTCGACGAGGAGCACGTCGATCTCGCGGTACCGCCGCTTGAACTCCGCCTGACGCCCGTTGCGAATGGCGTCGATGAAGTCGTTGAGCAGCGTCTCGGTCGAGATGTACCGCACCCGATACGACGGGTAGTTCTCGACCACGTAGTGAGCGATTGCCTGGAGCAGGTGCGTCTTGCCCAGCCCCGCCGAGCCGTAGACGAACAGCGGGTTGTAGGAGCGAGCCGGCGTTTCAGCGACCGACAGCGCTGCGGCCTGCGCGAAACGATTCGATGGACCGGTCACGAAGCTGTCGAACGTGTACCGCTGATTCAGGTTGGTCACGCGCTCGCGGGGCCCGGCGGCGGAGGGCAGATCGGGTGTCGGCTCGCGCGCCGCGACCACGCCCACGGCGTCGGCGGTGAGCGAGGCGAGTGCGTCTTCGAGTTCCGTGGAGTCGGCGGTCGGTTCCGGCGTGACCACGCGGACCTCGATGCCCAGATCGGGCGAGCCGGCGTCGGCGAGCGCCCCGAGCACGAGCTCGCGGTAGCGCTGCTCGATGCGGTCGCGCACGATGGCGTTGGGTGCCGCGATGGTCAGGCAGTTCTCGTCGAGATAGAGCCCCTGCGTGTCGCTGAACACACCCAACCAGACGCCGTCAGCGACCTGCTCTTTGAGGCAGGAACACGCGGCTTGCCACAGGAGTTCCGCAGGATTCACGACAGCCACTGCAGTCCTCCTCTCGGCTTTTCCACAGCTGTGGACGTTGTTGTGGAAAACCCTTCCGACCGCCTGGCCGAGGGCGAGGCGGGGAACAACGTTCACCGATGCGGACCTGCAAGCGGTGAGGGGATGGTGACGGTAGCACTGATGTGGTTCGGGATTCCCAAATCACGGGATCCTGGGCAGGCAGGAACCTATGACCCCAAGAGTGATGACGTCAACTCAGAGCGTGAGAATTTCTCCAACGGTGCCAGCTCAACCACTGTGCGTGAACCATCGTCGGTTGGCGTTGACGGAGCGCGCGGCGTCGACGACCGACGTGGCGATTCGATCCCCTGTATTGCCTCGGACGCGTCCCGAGACCTAGCCTCGACAGGTCTGTGCCGAGCCACCCCCTGTGTGCTCGTGACCGACCCGGCACCGCATTGGCTCTCCCAGGCTCGAGAGCACGGTTGCCGGATGCTCACTTGAGGAAGGCATTCCATGAAACGCACCTTTCAGCCGAACAACCGTCGCCGGTCGAAGAAGCACGGGTTCCGCCATCGCATGTCGGATCGCGCCGGGCGCGCCGTCCTTCGTGCACGCCGCGCCAAGGGCCGGCACCGCCTCAGCGCCTGAACGAGGGTGCTGGGCTCCGTACGTACCCGTTCGGAGTTCTCGCAGCTCCGGGCCAACGGTGATGCTCGTCGAAGCGGCCCCATCCGGGTGCGTTTCACGTCGAGCGCTGCCGATGGCCCGCTTGTCGCGTTTGCGGTGAGTCGCCGCGTCGGCAACGCCGTTGTGCGGAACCGTCTCCGACGACAGCTTCGGGAGCATCTCCGTCATCTGGAGGCGTTCGGGCACCTGTTGCCCGGTCTGTACCTGGTGACAATCCAGCCCGAAGCGGTCGGACTCGAGGGAACGCAGCTCCGCGGACATCTCGACGATGCGCTCCGCCGAGTGCACCCGGAGTCGTGATGCGGCGCGTGATGGTGGTGCTCATCCGTTCGTATCAGCACCTGTTCTCGGGTCGTCCGTCACCGTGTCGGTACACCCCGTCGTGTTCGGCGTATGCGATCGATGCAATCGAAACCCACGGGGCTGTCCGTGGATCCTGGCTTGCCGTGCGGCGTGTGAGTCGATGTCACCCCTGGGGCGGACATGGGTTCGATCCCGTCCCCACACCGAAGGAAAGGTGAAGGATCGTGGAAGGGTTCTACAGCGTTGCGGCCAAGGTCTTGTCCGCCCTCTACGGACTGACGAACAGCTATGGCATCGCCATCCTGCTGCTGACGGTCATCGTGATGATCCTGACCGCACCGCTGACGCTCAAGAGCACGCGGTCGATGGTCGAACTCCAGCGTCATCAGCCCGAGCTGCGGCGGATCCAGGCCGAGTTCAAGGACGACAAGGAGCGCCTCAACCAGGAGGTGATGGCGTTCTACAAGGAGAACAAGATCAACCCGGCCGGCGGCTGTGTGCCGATGTTGATGCAGGGCCCGATCTTCATCGTCCTCTACGGCGTGCTCCGAGGCATCACCGAACGCAACGGTGGCACGGCATCGGGCATCGGTCGCGTGGCCGGCCTGGTGAGTTCGGGCTCGGACTTCAAGCCGTGGAAGCTCACCGATCAGGTGTTCAAGCCTCGCCACCTGGACGCGGGTTCGGACCTCTACCGATCCCTCTCCTCGACCACCAAGATGAACTTCCTGGGCGTGAACCTGGCGATCAGCCCAAGCCAGGCCTGGACGATCGGCAAGGTCACGTTCATCCCCTTCGCGCTGCTGATGATCGGCATGCTCGTCAGCCAGATCATCCAGAACCGTCAGATTCGCGGCCGGAACACGTCGACCGAGGTGAACCCGCAGCAAGAGATGATGATGAAGATCGTGCCGTTCATGCTGCCGGTCTTCTCGTTCACCCTCCCGGCCGGCCTCGGGTGGTACTACTTCGTCCAGGGCCTGTGCCGCATCGGGTTGCAGGGCTACATCACGCGCAGCATCTACGGGCCCGAGAAGGCACGGCGCGACTCCGATGCAGCGAACTCCGACGCCAAGGCGCCGATCTCGGCGCGGGCGACTGAACGTGGCGCGAAGGCTTCCGATGCGAAGCCTGTCGCCGCGAAACCGAAATCGGCGAAATCCGCCGCAGCACAGAAGAAGGCGTCGTCCTCGGGGTCGACGGGCTCGACCGGCCGGAAGTCCGGTGATCCGAGAGCACGCAAGAGAGGATGACATCGATGGAATGGGTTGAGACGACCGCGCGTACGGTCGACGAGGCGAAGGATCTGCTGCTCGATCAACTGGGGGTCGACGAGCAGGATGCGGAGTTCGAGGTTCTCGAGGAGCCGCGGCCGGGCCTGTTCGGCCGAGTTCGTGGGCAGGCACGCGTTCGTGCCCGACTGCAGCCGCGGTCGCCGCGCTCGAAGGACGAGCGTCGTCGGCGTCCCGCCAAGGCGCCCCGCACACGGGGCGGCGGCAGCGATGCCGGGTCCGACAGCGGGTCGACCCCGGCTCCAAAGGCGGCGAAGAACAGCGATACTCCGCGAAATCAGACCAAGAGCGCACCGAAGCCCGTGAAGGAGAAGGCCGTGACGAACACCTCCCCCGCCGATTCTCGTCCATCGCACAGCGACGGCGACCGCGGGCCGCGCCTCGACACCGAGGTCGGCCGCGCCGACTTGGTCACGTTCCTGACTGAGCTGCTGGTCGCCTTCGGCACCGAGGCCACCGTCGCGGTGACGGCGAACGACGAGGGCGACCTGGTCGGAGAGATCACCGGTGCGGGACTTGGGCGTCTGATCGGCCCGCGCGGCGGCGTCGTGACGGCCATCGAGGAGCTGTGCCGCACGCGACTGCAGCACGTCGCCGCCGGCGGGAGCACCCCCCGATTCCGCTTGGACATCGGTGGCTACCGGGCCGGCCGGCGTGAGAGCCTTGAGTTGCTCACGGACGAGACGGTCAAGAAGGTCGTGGAGTCAGGACTCCCCCACGTGCTCGACGTCACCATGTCGAGTGAGCGCAAGCTGGTTCATGACCGAGTTGCCGCCAGCGAGACCGGGGCGACCACTCGTTCGGAAGGCGACGACCCCACGCGACGGGTCGTCGTGCTGCCGCCGGCCTGATTGCGGCGTCGCGGACCCATGACGGATCTGCGTCACATCTTGCTTCGAAGCCACGACCTGGGTCTCTTGGGCCCAGGTCGTGTCGCGGATCAGCTCGAACACGCGCGATCGTTCGTCGAGTTCTTGTCGGGCCGGGTTCCGGCTGGCGCGCAGGTGGTCGATCTGGGCACCGGGGGCGGGGTCCCGGGCGTGGTCATCGCCGCGGAGTCCGAGTTGCGGGTGGTGATGGTGGAAGCGTCTGAACGGCGGGTCGCGTTCCTGCGTTGGGCGATTCTCGAGCTCGGGCTGCGCTCGGCGTCGGTCGTCCACGGTCGCGCCGAGGAGGTGGCCCGGCGTGCCGACCTTCGCGAGGCGGCGGACGTCGTGACGGCGCGATCGTTCGCCGAGCCCGCGACGACGGCCGAATGCGCGGCGGGAATGGTCGCCGTGGGTGGTCGGCTCGTGGTCTCGGAACCCCCGGGCGGCCTCCGACACGAGCGGTGGCCGGTCGATGGGCTCGCCCAGCTTGGGTTCGCCGAGGGGGATCGGGCGACGGGCGAACGCTGGACACTGCAGGAGTTCCGCAAGGTCGGGCGGTGCGACGACCAAACACCCCGAACCGGACGCCTGCTGGCGAAGCGCCCGCTCTGGAGCGTGTGAGCGCCGTCGAGCGGGTTCCGGTGGGCGCCGCGTCGGGATGTTCCACGTGGAACGTCTCATCGACAGTAAGGCGCCGCGTCGGGATGCCAGCAGGCATCAGCTGGACCAGATGATGCCGGAACTCAGCGGGGTTGGGGGTTCTCGGACGTTTGCAGGCCGCTCGCTGACCCTGCCGGTCGCGAGGTGGGTGCGAACCCGTCAGGCTGGTGCGGAGATCCGGGTCTGGCATCGGCTCCGCTTCGCGTCGGACCACTCATCGAGAAACCTGCGGACCCCGTCGCCGAAGTGTCGCCGAGAGCAGGGTGCGCAGCATGCCGTGGACGGCGCCGGCAGGCGGTAGCGCACGCCTCTCACCGGACGTCCGCCATTCCAGAGTGGTTCGTGAGGCTCGCTCGCGGCCTGTGCGACCAGGGACGTCAAGCGCCGTGTGCTGTGAGAGCGTGATGCGACTGCGCGGGTTGTGACGCGATGACGGCCGAGCGGCGGAACAGCGTGTGCGATTCGCCGCTGAGCCGCTGAGCCGCTGAGCCGCTGAGCCGCTGAGCCGCTGAGCCGCTGAGCTCGCGGTGATTGCCGAGCCGGACGCGACGACGACCGAGCGGCGGACAGCCATCGATTCGAGGCGGGCGTGATCGCCGCACCCCGGCGGTGGTGGGTGAGATCGTCCGTCCAAGCGCAGCGAGCCTTCGTGAGGTCGCCTCGCCATCACTCATGACCGCCACCGTTGCGGTTGCGAGTTCGGTGTGGGTGGCGGTCATGATGGTGGCGCGCCGTGCGATTGGCGGCGTTGCGGGGTTCTGGCCCCGATGCGCGTGGCGGTCATGAAGGTGGGGTGCGACAGGGCACGCAATTGCCAGTTCGGGGACGGGCCCGGTGCCTGCGCGGGCACAAGGGTGCGAGCGTCGCCATCCGGAGCCCAGGGTCCGACGGATGTGCGGAGTGCCGGGTGCCAGGCCGGTGGCGACGGCCTTGGCGTCGTGCGCATGGAACGAGGCTGCGGGCGTCGAGGCACCACTCCCCTGTTGTGTCCGCCCGTTCTGCCGCTGCGGTGTCCGCGGCGCGGAGATTGGGCGGCTCCCTCGCTGTGCTCGGCGGAGATTGGGCGGCCACCGGATAGCGTTCCTCCCCCGTCGGGTGCGCTATGGCTTCGGCGGGCCACAGTGATCGCGCCCCCAACGGCAGCGGTCGCCGGCTGGCACCGCGGTCGCCGGCGGTGACATCGGGTGTCGCCGCGAATGAGTCGGCCGAACCCGGCCTGTCTGTCGGCCGCGAGCATCACCCCGCCAAGTCGACCGCTGCTCACACGTGGTCCCATCTACATGGCGCAAGGGTGGTCCCGTGCAGTTGGCGGGTGATACCGGCCCTGACCCGGCATGTATCCGGCGGAACATCGGGCGCGGGACCCCGCTGCGCGCCGATCGGCGTCTGGCGGCGTCCTCTCCGACGACGACTCCCCGTTCGGCGCGATGTCGCGTTTCGGACACCACCAGTTCCACCACACTGTCTGTTCCACGTGAAACAATGTGGCCGGGCCAACCGCTTGGCTCGAGGTGGAGACGGCGAATGACAACAGAGGCCAAGACAACGGACCACGTGGAAGGACGCACAGAACCCCGTCCACGGGTCCTCCCCCGTGTGATCGCCCTGGCGAATCAGAAGGGTGGCGTGGGAAAGACCACGACTACCGTCAACCTTGGCGCGGCCCTGGCCGAGCAGGACCTCCGAACGCTGATCATCGATCTGGATCCACAGGGGAACGCCTCAACGGGCGTTGGTATCAACGCTCATGCGTTGGAGCACTCGATCTACGACGTGTTGCTGAACGAACTCCCGCTCGAAGACTGCATCGAACCGACGTCGGTGCGGAATCTGTTCGTCGCACCGGCGAGCCTGGACCTCGCGGGTGCCGAGATTGAATTGGTTCCGGCCTTCTCTCGCGAGATGCGACTGCGCAATGCCGTCAATGCGGTGAAGGACGACTACGACTACATCCTCATCGATTGCCCGCCGTCGCTCGGCCTGCTCACGGTGAACGCGCTCGCCGCCGCCGACGAGGTGATGGTGCCGATTCAGTGTGAGTACTACGCCCTTGAAGGACTCGGTCAACTCATCCGCAATATCGGGCTCGTCCAGCGCAACCTCAATCCCGCCCTGGAACTGAGCCGGATTGTCCTGGTGATGTACGACGGACGAACAAAGCTCGCCGAGCAGGTTGCGCAGGAGGTGCGCGAGCACTTCGGCGAGGTTGTCTGCCGGAATGTAATTCCGCGAAACATCCGTCTGTCGGAGGCGCCGTCGTACGGCCAGCCGATTACGTCATTCGATCCGAGCTCTCGTGGAGCGGTCGCGTACCGCGAGCTCGCCAGGGAGGTACACCGTGTCACGACGTAGCGGACTGGGGAAGGGCCTGAATGCGCTGATCCCCACCGATGGGCCGGCAGAGCGCTCGGAAGAGACGTCGGCGCTCCGGGAGGTTCCCGTCAGCAGCATCGAGCCGAACCGCCGTCAGCCGCGGTCGATGTTCGACGAGGAGTCGCTCGCGGCCCTTTCGGAGTCGGTCCGGACGCTTGGCGTGCTGCAGCCGATCTTGGTTCGAGAGATCTCGGACGGGCAGTTCGAGTTGATCGCGGGGGAGCGGAGGTGGCGCGCGGCCCGACGCGCCGGCCTGCAAATGATCCCAGCCATCGTGCGCGACATCGAGGACATGGCGTCGCTCGAGCAGGCGATCGTGGAGAACCTGCACCGCCAGGATCTGAATCCCTTGGAAGAGGCCGCTGCCTACCATCAGCTGATCGAGGACTTCGAGTTGACGCAGGAGGCCGCTGCCGCACGGGTTGGCAAGAGCCGCTCGGCGGTGGCGAACCTGCTGCGGCTGCTGCAACTGCCGCCGTCGGTGCAGAAGCTGATCGGCGACGGCTCCCTGTCAGCGGGTCACGCGAAGGCGATCCTCGGCACGCCGGATCGTGCGTACCAGGAGGCCCTGGCGCGCAAGGTGGTGGCCGAGGACCTGTCGGTCCGGGTCACCGAGTCGTTGATTCGTGAGCGTGCCGAGTTGGAGCAACGGCTTCGCCCGGTCGAACCCGAGAGCGGGGCGGCGAAGAAGCGGTTGCGGCCGCCGGGCCTGCTGGAGTTGGAGGAACTGCTCTCGGAACGGCTCGACACAACAGTCAAGGTGGAAATGAGCGCCAAGAAGGGCCGAATGACCATCGATTTCGCCAATCTCGACGATCTGGAACGGATCTACCGCATCATCGGTGCAGGTTGATCACGGAGGAGCCAAGTCGGCAGCAGCGATCGGACCTCGACCGACGATTTCACAATCCACAACCTGTGGTTAAGGTTGGGGACGAACGCGAAATCGACCCGTGAACCTCAGGTTCACGGGTCGATTTCGCGTTGTTGCAGAAGGTCGGGTGCGGGCCTGGCACCCAGTCGATTGGCGGCTCAGCCGAGCAGGTCGGCGAGGTCCTCGAGAAGCTGGTTCTTGCCCTTGGCGCCAACGATGCGCTTCACGGGCTCACCGTTGTGGAACACGAGCAGCGTCGGAATGCTCATGACGTCGTAGCGACGGGCGAGCGAGGGCTGTTCGTCGACATTGACCTTGGTGACCTTGAGCGAGTCGGCCTGCTCGACGGCAATCTCGGCCAACGTTGGTGCGATGGTCTTGCACGGGCCGCACCATTCGGCCCAGAAGTCGACGATCACGGGCACACTTGCCGACCCGATCGTTTCATCGAAAGTATGTTCGGTCAGATCGTCGATTCCGCTAGCCATTGAAGGTCCCTTTCCGTGAGCCATCGACTCCAACCGCGAGTCGCAAGGCCGCATTCCCCCCGAGTCTGCCTCGTGGGCGCGCCCCAAAGGCGCGAACGCCGCGCCCGCGGGTCACGCCGGGGCGCGAACGGGTGGACACGCCGGGTCTGGGGGAGGGGTCGAGCGATCGGCTCAGTGGTGGGCTTCGAGCCAGCGTTCGGCGTCGATGGCTGCGGAACAGCCGGAGCCAGCCGCGGTGATCGCCTGACGATAGGTGTCGTCAATCACGTCGCCGCACGCAAAAACGCCGCTCACGCTGGTGCGGCTGCTGCGGCCCTCGGTCGCGAGATAGCCGTTGTCCTTGAGGTCCAACTGGTCGGCGAACAGCGCCGTGTTCGGCCGGTGGCCGATCGCCACGAAGATGCCCGTGAACGGGTGCAGCTCCACGCTGTCGTCCACCACGTTGCGGATGCGCACGCCGGTGACCTTGGTGTCGCCCTCGATCTCGTCGACTGCGGAGTTCCACAGCCACTTGATCTTCTCGTTGGCGAGCGCGCGGTCCTGCATGATCTTCGAGGCACGCAGGCTGTCGCGCCGGTGGATGATGGTGACCGATCGTGCGAAGCGGCTCAGGAAGTTCGCTTCCTCGAGGGCCGAATCGCCGCCGCCGACCACGCAGATGTCCTGGTCGCGGAAGAAGAACCCGTCACACGTCGCACAGGTGGACAACCCGTGGCCGAGCAGGCGCTTCTCGCTCTCGAGCCCGAGCATGAGGGACTGGGCGCCGGTCGCGATGATGACGGTGTGCGCCCGGTAGGTCGGCTCGGTGTCGGTTGGGCCGACCCACACGCCGAACGGCGACGCGGAGAGATCGAGTTTGGTGACCTTCTCGGTCACGAGTTCGGCGCCGAATCGTTGGGCCTGGGCGCGCATGTTCGTCATGAGTTCGGGGCCGGTGACGCCCTCGGGAAAGCCCGGGAAGTTCTCGACCTCGGTCGTCAGCATGAGCTGACCGCCCGGCTGATCGCTCGTGGACGACGGTTCGCCTTCGATCACCACCGGTGAGAGATTGGCGCGAGCGGTGTAGATGGCTGCGGTGAGCCCCGCAGGCCCGGAGCCAACGATGACGACGTTGCGAACACCTGCTGGGTCGGTCACGGGGTGCCCCGCTTCGACCACACCAGGCCGCCAGCCAGAACGAACAGCGCACCGAGAACGGCGTACTTCAGCCACAGCGCGCCGGGCACGACATCGATCAGGCGGCCGAGGAACGCGAGGAAAACGATGAGCACGACGGCCACCACGAACAACGCGACCAGTCCGTACACGGCGCCGCGTGCAACGGTGACGATCGAGCCGGTGGTGCGGTCACGCAGGAGGTCGATCTTGTCGACGATCAGGTCGGTGACCTGATCGGTCCAATCACGTTCCGAACTCGGCGTGGTTGCTGCGCCCGATGAGGTTGAAAGGCGGTCGGTAGCCATGGGCGGTGAGCCTACTGGTGGAGGCTCGGCCGGGGCGGACGAACCCCGCCCGGAGCTACAGCGAGGTGGGATCGCAGGTGGTCGAGTCGATCACGGTGGCACCCGGCGCGCCGGGGTCGCTCGGGAAGACGACGACGACGGGCCGCCCGGCGACGACGACGCCGGCAACCAGGCGCCCCTTGAACGCACCGAGGTCGCAGGTGGTCGACCAACCGGCGGTGTCGCTCTCGGAGCTGTCGGCGCCGTCGGGAACCGGGACGGTCTGCGTCGCTGTCGACCTGAGGCCGGGCAGGAGGGCGCGCAACTCGTCCATCGTCGCGACCGTGGGAAGGCCGCCTGAGGCGCTGGGATCGACGACCGACTTGTTGACGCGCGTCTCCGCGTCGGAACCCGAGGGTGCGGCGCCGAGTCCGGAGGCGGCCGATTCAGAAGGCGGCGCCGACCCGCTCGCGGTCTGCGACGACCCGGCCGCGGGCTCCGCCACCGCCTCGTCGCCGCTCGATCGCTCGGTCGAAGACTCCCCGCTGCTCACAGATTCGAACGACGCGTCGTTCGAAGCGCTGGTTTCGACCCCATCCCCGACCCCGACCCTGACCCCGACGCCGACCCCGGCCAACGCGACGATCGCTGCTGCGACGGCGACGGCGCGCCAGGCCAGGCGGCGCCGCGTTGGTGCGATCGTGAGCACGTTGACCGCCGTGGCCTCCTCCACATCGTGCGGCGCGACAGAGGGAGCATCCGCGGCGTTGGCCTCGTCGAAGGCATCGAGCGCAGCGGCGATGTGGCGTTCGCGCAACGCGTCGTCGGTCGGTATAACCGCGAGTGTGGCGCGGACGCGTGCGATCACCGACGGGTCGAGCGTCGTTGTGTCGGGGGTCTCGTGGGGATCGGTCGGGTCGGTATCGGAGGTCATGGTTTCGTAGGTGGGACGATCAGCGGGGCCGATGAGTTCCCTGCCGGGGGACCGGGGTCGTGGAGCCCGAGATCGTCGGCGAGCCGCTGGCGTGCGCGGTTGATCCGCGATCGGACGGTCCCGATGGGTACGCCAAGCGTCGTGGCGATCTCGTCGTATTCCAAGCCGAGCACGTCGCGCAGCACGATCGCGGTGCGGTGGTCGTCGGAGAGGCGGGCGAGCGCGGCGTCGAGTTCGAGGCGATCGTCGAGTTGGGCCATGCCGTCCACGAGGTCCATCGGCTCGATGAGCGCGTGGGGATCGGCCGGCGTCGGCCGTCGTCGTCGCCGTCGGATCTCGTCGAGGCAGGCGTTCGAGGTCACCCGGTAGATCCAGGTGCGAATCGCCGAGGAGCCATTGAACGAGTGGATACCCCGCGCGATCGCTATCAGCGCCTCCTGCGCGGCGTCGGCCGCGTCGGCGTCGCTGTCACTCATGCGGCGGCAGAGCGCGTACACCTGCGCGTAACAGGCGCGCAGGAGTTGATCGAGCGCATCGCGATCGCCGCCGGCGGCCTGCCGGGCGAGATGCTGTTCGTGAAGGTCAGCCACCGACCGGCCTGGAGTACACCGTGACCTCGCTGATCTCGACCCGGTGACGCTCGTTCGACGGCCCCAGATCGGTGATCCAGATCAGCACGCTTCGCCCGGCCTGGTCGAGGTCGTCGACGGCGAGTGGCGACGATTCGAACTCGAACGTGCGACCCCCGTCGGGCGCGGCCGTCGGGGGTTCGTCGAGCACGAGGACCGAGCCCTTCCAACCGAGCGTGGGCGACTCGATGACGATGCGGTCGACGGCTCGCTCATCGTCGAGGTTCAGCAACAGGCCGACGCCCGTCTTCGTCCCGAACGTCTGCAGGTCGTAGCTCTCGGTCCGCCACGCGGTGGTCGGGTCACCGTCGACGGCGTTGGCGGCGAGGCTGTTGTTCTCGCCCGGCGTTCCCGAACCGTCGGGGTCGAACGTGTCGACGGTGACGGTGGCGGGTGTGGCCGGCGTGGTGGTGGTCGTGGATGCGGCCGGCTGGGCTCCGCGGTTGTCGTGAATGACGAGCGCTGCGATCACGACGAGGGCGGCGATCACCAGGAACGCGACGATCACGGCGCCGGCACCGAAGCGCCGAGATCGAGACGACACGTTCTTGTTCGCCGAGGGTGCTGCCGCGGAGGGCGCCGCCTCGGCGGCTCCCGCTCGACCGACCCCAGCTCCACCGACCCCCGCTCCACCGACCCCCGTGCCACCGGCCCCTGCGCCCACCGCAAGGTCGGTGCGGGTGTGGTCGCCCGGGTCGAGCTGGGCGAGGTGATCGCGCAACGCGGCCGCGCTCGGGAAGCGGTCGTCGGGGTCGCGCTGCAGGTTGCGCAGGATCGTGTGCGCCAGCGCGTCGCTCAGATCGGGCCGCAGCGACCTCGGCGACGGCGGCGTCTGGTGGAGCCGCGCGAGGGCCGTGGTGGTCTGCGTGTCGCCCCGGAACGGCGGCGAGCCGCACACCGACTCGAACAGCACGGTCGCGAGCGAGTACAGGTCGGAGCGGGCGTCGACGATGCCCAACTCGACCTGCTCGGGCGCGAGATACGTCGCGGTGCCGACCACCGTTCCCTCCACGGTGAGGTCGGCGGTCATTTCGAAGTCGACCTTGGCGATGCCGAAGTCGGCGAGCTTCACGGTGCCGCTGTTGCACAGCAGGATGTTCGCGGGCTTGATGTCGCGGTGGACGAAGCCGCGCCGATGCGCCGTGTCGAGTGCGTCGGCGATGCTGATGGCGATGTGGCGGGCGGTCTGCTCCGAGACGGTGCCGACGCGGTTGAGGTGTTCGCGCAGCGTCTCGCCGTCGACCATCTCCATGACGATGGCGTCGATGCCGTGCGACGAGATCGTGTCGTAGACCGCAACGATGTGCGGGTTCGACAACTGCGCGGCCGCCATCGCCTCGTGGCGGAACCGCGTGACGATGGCGTCGTCCTGCGCGAGATGGGCGTGGAGCACCTTGACGGCGACGTCGCGGCCGAGGGTCCGATCGACGCCTCGCCAGACCTGGGCCATCCCACCGGTGCCGACGAGCTCGCGGAGCTCGTAGCGTCCACCGAGCATCGTCCCCACCGATGCCGGACTCGCGGGGATGCCACTCACGGCGGTAACGCTATCGGGGCCTTGCCTCGGGATCGGTGAGGCGGGCAGGAATCCCTGTGGGTGACGGCGACTATTCGGACTGGGGTGCGGTCGGGTGATCCGCCCGTGCGGATGCCTTTGCACGCCGATGCGTGCGGAACCACCACACGAGGAGCACCAGAAGCGCTCCGCCCGACAGCACCAGGCCTACGCCGCTGAAGGTGGTGGATCGAATCCGCTGACGTGACGTGGAGATCGTGAGCGAGCCGTCGGGAGTGAGGAGTTCCACCCGCAACAGGAACTGCCCCGATGAGCGGACATCGATCGGCACGGCGAGCCGATTCAGGCCGGGGTCGAGGTCGACCACCGTGTCGCTGCCCTGCGGGAATCGCAACCGAGGGCTCGTGAGGCGCAGTCGCGCTCGATACGCGGTATCGGTGTCGTTCTGCACTCGCAGGTAGATCGTTGTCCGCCGCGAGGTGACGGTCAGCGATCGTGACTCGGTCCGCAACGCGGCGAAGACCGCAGAGACCTCGTCGTTGATGCGGGCGACTCGGGCGGTCGCCTCGGCGCGCGCGAGCCGTCGGTCCTGGCTGAGCAGCAGCGTGTTCGTCGTCTGTGCGGCGCGTTGTGCGCCCACGGGCAGCATCGAGGCGAATCCGGGCGATCGATCGTTCGCCTGCTTGAGGAGCGCGGCGAGCTCGGACACCGAGGGGGTGCCGGTCGGCGTCACGAGCGTGCGGGTCCACGGCGTGTCCTTGCCTGCGGTGCGGACGGTCGTGGGCGCGACGCTGTCGAAGATCTCGGCGAAGGTCGTGGGGCGCAGCGGCGCGGGAGTGGCGGTGTCCGACATCGGCGCGAGGAAGGCCGTCGCGGTGGCGACCGGTATATCGGGGCCGAGGTCGACGGCGATCGCTCGTGCCATTGCGTTGCTCGATGCGTTGCTCGATGTGCTGGTCGATGCCGAGATCGCGAAGAGGAGCGTGAGGGCCCGGTGTGCCGCGAGGCCGGGCGGCAGCGCAGGGTCGGCGAGGATCGCCTGGACCGTGTCGTCGAAGGACATGGCGGTAGCAGTCGTGGAGCCCCCGGTGGAGACAGCGAAGGGGCGGACGAGCCCCGAGGTGCCGCGCGGCGCACGGGCGGCCTCGAGCTGCTCCGACCGCACGAGCAGCCGGTCGATGTCGGCGGTGTCGAGCACTTGCACGGCCTGAGTGCTGAGCGTGGGATCGGGTCCCCAGATGCGGCTCTCGGTCGGCGGGGCGAGGTTCGACGCGAGCGCGTCGCCGCCGGCGGTGGCCTGTGTGGCGAGCGCTCCGTCGACGGTGGCCCACGCGTCGCTGTTGATCTCGGCCCACGGCCGGCGCAGCACCTCGCGCCCGGTCAGTGCGGTGCGTACCCGGTCGATCGTCTCGGCGTCGTCCACGCGGCCCGAACTCGACATGGCGGTGACGAGCGCGGGGTTGATCGACACCGACAACGCGGTGTTCGGCGAGGTGGTGAGGATGTCGCCGAGGTGCTGGACCGACGCGACGTCGGCGTCGGTGACCGCCGCCTGGCCGTCGGGTCCGAACGGGGCGTCCTCGCCATCGGCGCGCACCAGGACGCCGACGCGAAGCGGGTCCTCCACGGGTTCGGCGAGGTGGTTCAGGTGCACGACGGCGGAGGCGAGCTCCGATCCGTCTTTCGAGCGCACCTCGATCGCGACGGGATAGCTGCCGTTTTCGGGGAGGAGGACACGGTCGTCGGCGGCCCGGGTCGACCGGACATCGATGCGGATCTCGACGAGGCCGTCGGCGGTGACCGACGACAGGATCGGCTGGGTCGACCCCGGGGTCTGCAGCCGTCCGAGTGATTCGCCGTCGAGTTGGCGTTGGATCGCATCGCGGACGGCGCCCTCGTCGGTGTCGATCGGTTGGTGAATGCGCCACCGGAGGTCGGCATCGAACGGAGCGCCGTCGACTCGGAAGTGGGCGGTCCAGACGCCTTCGGGGCCGACCCACGGCGTCACGTCGCTCATCTCGATGGTGACCGCCGGTTCGGCGACGGGCGTCGCGTCTTGCGCGTCGGCCCGCGTGACGGCGATCCCCGCGAGGGTCGCGGTGAGCATCGTCGCCGCAACAGCGCGGCCGACCGCGGAGCTCAGGCGTCCCATCGCAGGACCGTGAGACGGTGATGTGGTTCTTCGACGAAGCCGAGGCGGCGGTAGAGCCGCAGCGCGCGCAGGTTGTCGGTCTGGGTGTTGACGAGCGCGCTTCGAGCGTGGCGGCGACGGAGCCACTGCAGCGCGTCGGTCACGAGCGCGGCGCCCAATCCGGTGCCGGCATGGGATGGGTCGACGGCGAGGCGTTGCAGGTAGCCCGTGTCGGCGGCGCGACCGCACACGGCGTATCCGACCGGTCGCTCATCGGCGGGGTCGAGCGCGACGCGGTACCGAACCGATGTCGTGGCGCGGAGCGCCTCGGCGAGGCCGGCGTCGTCGAGTCGCCAGAAGTCGTCGAAAGCGGCGGCGTCGATGTCGAGCACGCGTGCGCGATCGGACCGCCGGGCGCGGCGCAGGTGATGCGTGTCGTCGAGCGGCGGCACGGCCTGCAGGTCGTGGCGCAACACGTGCAGGTACTCGAAGGTCTCGAAGCCGCTCGACAGGAACGCGAGCGCTTCGTGGTCGCGCAGGGCCGCGGTGAACGCCGAGCGGACGCCCTGGTTACGCAGCCGGTCGAGCGCGGCCTCGACACCGCTCGGCTGCGGCGTGCGGGCGCCGGGCGGTATGGCGAGGTAGGCAACGTCGCTTCGACCGTGCCAGCGGCCGAGCGTGAGACGGTCGCCCGCGACGGCGACGACAGGATGGCCCTTCATCGACGGCGTCGGAGGCGTGACGCGGTACTCGGCATGACGGGCGGTGGTTTCCTCGGTCGGCTCGGCGGGCGGGTCAATCGTAGGCTGGGCGGCGATGCTGGCCTTGATCACCGACCCGCGCTTCCAGGATCACCATCCCGGCGAGGCGCACGTGGAACTGCCCGCTCGCGCGGCTGCGGTGCTTCGGGCGACACGACACTCGGCGGTGCGCGATGCGATCGTCGAACTCGCGCCGCGAGCGGCGAGCGACGCGGAGTTGTTGTCGGTGCACCGACAGAGCGTGTTGGACCGACTGACCGAGGTGGAAGGCACGTGGGGCCAACTCGATGCCGACACCGCAGTGAGCCCCGATTCCGTTCCCGTGGCGCGCCTTGCGGCGGGCGCCGGACTCGTCGCGATCGAGGCGCTTCGCAACGGCGACGCCGACGCGGCGTTCTGCGCCGTGCGTCCGCCGGGACATCACGCGACGCCGACGCGATCGATGGGGTTCTGCCTGGTGAACAACATCGCGATCGCGGCGCGTTCCTTGGCCGACGCCGGCGAGCGCGTGTTGATCGCGGACTTCGATGCGCACCACGGCAACGGCACCCAAGATGTGTTCTACGACGATCCGCGGGTGCTGTTCGTGTCGTGGCATCAGTGGCCGCTGTATCCCGGATCGGGGCGTCTGGCCGAGATCGGATCGGGCGATGCGATCGGCACCACGGTCAACTTGCCGGTGCCGCCGCGCACCACGGGCGATCTGTACCTGGCGTTGATCGACGAGGTGGTCGGAGGGATCATCGACCGTTTTGGGCCGACGTGGCTGTTGATCTCGGCGGGGTTCGATGCGCATCGCTACGACCCGATCGCCGAGTTGGGGTTGAGTTCCGGTGATTTCGCGGCGATCACGTCGGTGCTGATGCAGGCGGTCGGTCCGGGACGAACGATCGGGTTTCTCGAGGGCGGCTACGACGTGGATGCGCTGGAGTGGTCGGCCGCCGGATGCCTCGCCGCACTGGCGGGTGTGACCCTGCACCCCGAGGCTCCGACGTCAGGGGTGTTTCGCGCCGACCTGGCGCACCGTGTCGCGGTCGCTCAGGGTCTGGTCTGAGTCGGTGCCGTCCGAGGTGGTGTTGCCGTCGGCGTTGACGCCGGTGATCGAGGAGTGCGCGGGGCTCGGCCGTGCGTTCTCGGAGGCGGGCGCCCGATTGTTCCTGGTGGGCGGGATCGTGCGGGACGCGTTCGAGGGGCGCACGCTCGACGACCCCGACGTCGACTTCACCACCGACGCGTTGCCCCAGCAGATCCGCTCGCTCGTGGCGCCGTTCGCGTCGGCTTTGTGGACCCAGGGCGAGCGGTTCGGCACGATCGGCCTGCAGGTTGGGGCGCGCTTGGTGGAGATCACGACGCATCGCTCGGAGATCTATCGCTCCGACAGTCGCCAGCCGGTGGTGGAGTTCAGTCGTGAGGTCGAGGCCGACCTGGCGCGCCGCGACTTCACGGTGAACGCGATGGCGGTCGAGGTGACCGGGCCCGCTCGTCTGATCGATCCCTTCGGCGGGCTGGCCGACCTTCGAGCGCGACGGCTGCGCACACCGATCGGCGCCGGCGTGTCGTTCTCGGACGACCCGCTGCGGATGCTGCGTGCCGCGCGGTTCATCGCCGGGTACGGGCTCGAACCCGATGCCGATGTGGCCGCGGCCGTCGCGACCATGGCGGATCGGCTGGCGATCGTGTCGGTGGAACGGTCGCGCGAGGAGTTGGCGAAGCTGCTGGCGGTCGACGACCCGCGGCCTGGGCTGTGGTTCCTGCAGCGGTCGGGGCTCCTGGCGATGCTGGTGCCCGAGTTAGGCGATACCGATGCCGATGCCGATGCTGATGCCGAGGGCGGGTTCGAGGGCGGGTTCGATCACGTCGCCCGAGTGGCGAACGAACCGATGCGTCGGCTCGCGACGCTGCTGGCCCCGCTGGGCACACGCACGCGGGCGGCGGCGACGCTGCGAGCCCTGCGCTGTTCGAACGAGGTGGTCGCCACGGTGTCGAAGACGGTGGGCGCGTTGGCCTTGGTGTGGGAGATGGGGGAGCGTCCGTCGGCCGGCGCGATCCGTCGATGTTCGGTGGCCGTGCCCGACATGGACGCGTTGCTCGATGTCGCCGCCGCGCTCGCGTCGACGCCGCAACGCCGAGCGATCGTCGACGCGGTGCGGGCAGGCGTGGCGCAACTGGCGGCGACCGAGGATCTGGCGCACCCGGAACCCGCCCTGGACGGCGATGCCGTCATGGCGCTGTTGTCGGTTGGGCCCGGCCGTGCGGTTGGCGAGGCGATCGCGTTCCTGCGCGAGCGCCGCCTCGATGACGGCCCGCGTTCGGCGGCCGAGGAGACAGCGCTGTTGCTGGAGTGGGCGGCCAACCGCTCACCCTGAAGTTCGGCCGACCTCGTCGGTTGTCGCGTCGGGTCGAGCGGGCCGTTCAAGCGTGCGGGCTCGGCGGGAACTTCCGACCGGCCCGTGTCGTCGAAGAGCCATGAACACATCGTCGGTCATCGCGAGGTTCCGTCGGCTCGATCGAATCGGGCGACACGTCGGTGCGTCGCTCGGCGTCGCCCTGCTGCTCGCGGGCGCCATGACGGCGTGCAGCGCGAACGATCGTTTCGTGGAATCGGCGGGGGATGCGGCTCGGTCGGCCGACGCGACGCAATCGGCGTCAGGCGGCGGTGCGTCGTCGGATGAGGCGGCCGAAGCGGCCGGCGGTTCGTTGAAGGCGACTGCGGCGGCGACCGAGCGCCAGCGGATCAGGACGGGCCGGATCGCGTTGCGAGTCGAGAACCCCGGCAAGGTCGCCGCGCTGACCGAGCGAGTTGCCACGCTGGTTGCCGAGGTCGGCGGCACCGTGGAGCGTTCCGACCTGACCTCCGGTTCCGACGCATCGGCCGAGATGGTTGTTCGCGTGCCACCCGACATGGTGGACGACACGATGGCCCGGCTCGGCAAGGTGGCCGAAACGGTGAGCCGATCGGTGTCGGTGGAGGACGTGACCGCGCAGTACACCGACCTCGAAGGTCGGATCTCGGCGCTTGAGATCAGCACCGAGCGGTTGCGGGGATTCCTCGGCAAGGCGGGCGACGCCGGCCAGATCGCAACGATCGAGGGCGAGCTCACGCGCCGCGAGGCCGATCTGGAGTCGATGAAGGGGCAGATGGCGGTGCTTGCCGACCAGGTGGGCGCGGCCACGATCACGGTAACGATCTCGGCCAAGCCGCCGGCGTTGGGCGAATCCGACGACGGGCCGGCCGGTTTCGGCAGCGCCGTGGCGTCGGGCTGGCGTGCGGTGCGTCTTGCGTTCCGCTGGGCCTTGGCCGTGGTCGGCGTGTTGGTGCCGTTCGTACCGGTGGTTGCGGTGATCGCCCTGCCGTTCGTGCTGGCCAGCCGTCGCACGGTGCGCCGTCGCGCGGCATCGGTCGCGGACTGAGCCGCTCCATCCTTGTTCGTCACGGCCGGCGGGGTTCGCCAGTGCCGGTGGGCTCGCGATCGCCGCTGGGCTCGGCGAGACGTGGGCTCGACGAGGAGAGCGCGGCGCGAGAGGATGAGCACGCTGCGCTCCGCGGGGAGTGCAGGGGGGATCGGGGAGTGCGATGACGTCGGCGATCACGGTTCGTCACCCGGAGTTCGACTTCGCCGAACTCGATCGGCACTGGCTCGCAGGGAGCCGCCTTGCCACGGCCTACGGCAATGCCGGCCACGTATTCATTCCGCTCGGCGAGCAGTTCTTCATCGACGCTGTGCGCAGGTTCCGCGGCCGGGTCACCGACGACGATCAGCGCGACGACATTCGGGCGTTCATCGGCCAGGAGGCGGTGCATGCCCGGGCGCACCGAGCGATCTGGCAGCGCCTTCGAGCCGACGGGGTTCCGGTGGACGGCTACGCCGACTGGATCGCGTGCGTGCGGCGCGCCGAGCGGTTCGTGCCCGGGCCGCTGCAGCTCTCCATCACCGCGGCGCTGGAGCACTACACGGCGGCGTTCGGAACGGCGTTCATCGCCGAGGAGTTGGGGTCGGTGGTGCCCGACGAGATGGCCCGCCTGTTGGAGTGGCACGGGCTCGAGGAGATCGAGCACCGGTCGGTCGCATTCGACCTGCTGCAACTGGTGGACGATTCGTACGCGCTTCGGGTCGCCGGCTTCGTGCTGGGTACCGGGCTACTGATGGTGGTGCCGATGGTCGGCACGGTGTGGTTCGCGATCGCAGATCGGTCGCCGCGCGAGCAGCGGCGCCACGGACTCGGCGAGATGTCGGCACGCTTCGCGCGCCGTATGGGCCGCCATGTCGCGGCCTACCTCGCGCGCTCGTTCCACCCCGCGAACGTGCGCGACTGATCGGCGCATCGGTTGAATGCATCAATATCGCAACAATGCGCTCCGGTGGTTGAGTGCAACGATGTTGTTACATCTGAGTGTGGCGGTAGGTTGTTGCAATATGAACACACGTGTGGTCTACGAGGTCCGACGAGGCGGCGACATGGGCGCCGCCGTCGCTGCCGCTCGACGTGATCGCGGCCTGACCCAAGCCGAGTTGGCCGAACAACTCGGCATCGACCGCGGGTACCTCGCGGCGATCGAAACCGGCCGCACCAACCGCCTCATCGAACACCTACTTCGGGCGCTCAGACGGCTCGGCGCCGACGTGACGGTGACCTGGCCTGCAGCCCCGTCCGCGGGTGCGTCGCGCGTCGACCGATGAACGATCCGCTCGAGGTCCGTCGCGATGGGTCGGTCGTCGCTCGGCTGCACCGTCGTCGCGGCGGGATCGCGTGCGAGTACAGCGAGGAGATCCTCGACACCGTTCCGCTTGGCCGACCCGTGCTGTCGTGTTCGTTGCCCGTGACGCCACGGCCTGCGGACGCGACTGCCTGGGTCCGCGGGCTCCTGCCGGAGGGCCAACATCTCAACGCGCTCGCTGCAACTCTCGACGTTGCAGCGTCGGACACGTTCGCGTTGGTCGCTCGGTACGGTCGCGACGTGGCGGGTGCGTTCGAGATCGTCGCCGCCGATCCGGTGCCGCGCATCCCTTCGATCGAGCCATATGCGGCCGATGCGCTCGCCGAGGCCGTCGACGCTCTCGACACGTATCCGCTTGCTATCCAAGCCGACTCCGAACTCTCCCTTGCCGGGTTGCAGAACAAGTTGGTCGCCGTGTGGACGCCGGACGGGTGGGCCCGACCCATCCACGGCTTCCCCTCGACCCACATCATCAAGGTTGATGACGGCCGTCATCCCGGCTTGATCGCCGCCGAGGCGGCGTGCCTGTCGCTGGCCCGCGAGGTTGGTCTCACGTCGGTCGACGCCCGATGCGAAAGGTTTGGCACGCGGGACGTCCTGATCGTGTCGCGGTTCGATCGCGAGAACATCGACGGCACGACCCGACGCCTTCATCAGGAGGACCTGCTGCAGGCGCTCGGGATGGACCCGTTCGCACATCGGGGCCGTGCGAAGTACCAGACGTTCGGCACTCCCGGACCCCCGAGTTGGTGGCACGCGGCCGACCTGCTCGACACCTATGCGGAGGACCCTTCAAGTGCGCTGCTCGATCTGGTGCGAGCGGTGACATTCACGACGGCAATCTCGAACGCCGACTGCCACGCCAAGAACGTGGCCCTTCTGCTGGAGGGTGGCCACCTGACTCTGGCGCCGCTCTACGACACGGTTCCCACTGCGCTGTGGCCGACCCTTCGCCCTAGCGTCGCGATGACCGTCAACGACGTCGGCACCCTGGCCGACATCACGATGGACGACATCGTTGCCGAGGCTCGCCGCTGGCTTGTGCCTGCGTCGCAGACGCAGGCGACGGCGACCGACCTGCTCGACTCGCTTGCCGCTGCGGTGCGATCGTGCGAGCACCCCCAGGTCGCGGAACTCGTCGCCTCGAACGTTGAACGACTCCGTCGTTGACGTGGTTCGCTGCGGTCCGCGGCAACTGCCGGGTGACCGCCCGCCTGCCCGGCTGGTGGTCGGTGATCGAGCACGAGCGAACGATGGGCACGACCGACGTGTATCAGTCCTCGCACCCGGTGCCGTCGTGCTCGCGATCGAGTTCGTACGGGTCGTTCGTCGGGTCCTTCACTCTGACCGGCTTCTGGCTCGTGGACAGGTCGCCGCAGTTGAGATCGCCGGTGATCGGAAGGCATGGGTCGTATGCGGGGTGGCAGCCCGGCGACTGTGGGATGAGCGGCTGAGGCTTCACCACGGGCGCGGCGGTGGTGGGGGCCGGCGTCGGAGGAGGTTGCGCTGTGGTTGGCGGTGCCGTGGGCGGAGCGGTCGTCGGCGGTGCGGTTGTCGGAGCCGGAACGATCGGCACGTCGGGCGGCGCGGGTCGCGCCCCCGACGGGCAGGCGGTGAACCCGTCGACCACCGCCCGGAGATCGGCGGGGCTGATGGCGAGTTCCCACGCGGCCTTCACCGCGGCGTACTGCACGAGGTACGAGCAGCGCTGGGCGGGGTTGGTCGGCGAGTACTCGGCGGGGCCGAGGTCGGCTTTGCGTTGATTCTCGCCGCCGGCGATCACGTTCAGGTTTGCGGCGCTGTTCGAGAACGCCCGGCGCTCGTCGTCGGTCCATCCCCACGCGCCCGACTCCCAGGCATCGCCGAGCGCGACCACGTGATCCATCTGCAACTCCTTCGGCTGGTCGAACCACTCACCCGAGTACGCGTCCCACCACACGCCCTTCGCCACGACGCACCCGCTCGATGCCATCTCGAACCGCAACGCCTGCGCCCGAAGCACCTCGTTGCGCGTGTTCACGCAGTCGCCGTTCAGGTCGGCGCGCTCGAAGAAGGCGTCGCGGTCGTACTGCGGCCGGCTCGCGGCCGGTTCGCCGCTCAGCCCGGTGAGGATCGTCACCACCTCGGTGGCGGCCGGCGACTGTGGTCCGCCGTCGAGCGAGAGCGCCGCCAGGTAGCCGTCGGCTTTCGTCGGTGCGGCGCTTCGATCGACCGGTGGGGTCGCGAGTGTGGTCTCGCCGGCGACAGCGGTGATCTTGCCGGCGGCTGCGCGCGGCGTGGTGTTGGACGTGTCCTTCCCGGTGCCGCCGGTGGACAGACCGACCACGGCGATGACCGCCGCGAGCGCGATGGCGGCCCGGCGTGGCCAGCCCCTGGTGAGCGTGCAGGCCCACACGAACACGGCGACCGGCAACAGCAACGTCCACCAGAGACAGCGCTGCCACCACACCCATCTGCGCTGGCTCTGGTGAACGGGGGCGATGGTGTCGAGCACGCCCCGGCGCGGCGGCGTCGGCGGTGGTGGTGGTGGCGCGGGTTGCCAACCCGGCTGGCCGGGATGCGGCGGCGCGTCTCCGGGATTGGTCACCCAACTCGGCGGGGGTGGTGGTGGAACGGGCGAATGCTGCCCGCCGCCCGGAAATCCGTGGCTCATGGGTCCCTCCTGTGCGTTCGGCCCAACACGAACGCAACGTGGTGACGGTAGCAACGGTGGTTCGGCTGATGGAGTGATGGAATGGCGGGGCCGTTGGAAGGGTGGGGTGATGGAGGAGTGAGCACCGACATGGATGAGCACGCAGTGGTGATCGTGGGCGCCGGCCCGGCCGGGATGATGCTGGCCGCCGAACTGACGCTGGCCGGGGCTGATGTGGTGGTGCTCGAGCGGCGCGCCACGGCCGACCTGGAGAGCCCGCGGGCGCGGGGCCTGCATTCGCGCACCATCGAGGTGCTCGACCAACGGGGGATCGCGGAGCGCTTCCTCGCCGAAGGCCAGGCGATGCAGGTGCAGGCGTTCGCCGGCGTGCCGCTCGACATCAGCGATTTTCCGAGTCGGCACCCGTACGGGCTCGCGCTACTGCAGAGCCACTTCGAACGGATCCTGGCCGGGTGGATCGATGAGCTCGGGGTTCGGGTGTTGCGCGAGCGCGAGGTCGCGCAGATCACCCAGCACGACGACCACGTGCTGGTCGAGTTGGTCGACGGCGCGCTGCTGCGCGCGCAGTACCTGGTGGGATGCGACGGCGGTCGCAGCACGGTCCGCAAGCAGGCCGGAATCGAGTTCGCCGGTTGGGACGCAACCACCTGCTGGATCACCACCGAGGTGGAGGTGGCCGACATGCCGCCGTTCGGCCTGCGTGGCGGCGGTGGGGTGGGTCCGGCCGAGAACGGTCGAGTTGGGGTGACGTTGGTGGAACCCGACCTGAGCCGCCGCGACGCCGAGCCGACGATCGACGACGTGCGCGCCGCGCTCGTGCGTGTGGACGGCACCGATTACGGCGCGAACACGCCGCGGTACGTGTCGCGTTTCACCGACGTGACTCGCCAGGCCGTGTCGTATCGCAGCGGCCGGGTGTTGCTCGCGGGCGATTCGGCGCATGTGCACGCGCCGCTTGGCGGGCAAGGGTTGAACCTGGGTGTGCAGGACGCGGTGAACCTCGGATGGAAGTTGGCCCAGGTGGTGAGCGGATCGTCGCCCGACGCGCTGCTCGACAGCTATCACGCCGAGCGACACCCGGTTGCGGCGAGGGTGCTCAACAACACGATGGCGCAGCGGGCGTTGGGCGCGGCCGACGACCGCAGCGGGGCGTTGCGAGGGTTCGTGACCGAGCTGCTGGCGATGGACGAGCCGCGGCGACACACCGCCGCGATGATCTCGGGGTTGGACATCGCCTACGACCTGGGCGACGGCCATCTGCTGCTCGGGCGTCGCGCGCCCGACCTCGACCTGGTGACGACGGACGGTCCGCGCCGCCTGTACGAGTACTTGCACGACGCGCGGGCGGCGCTGGTGGTGCTTGGCGACGGGTCGGGCGTGAATGTGGACGGCGGCGATCGGCTGCAGGTGGTGGAAGCGAGCTACCCAGGTGCCTGGGAGTTGCCGGTGGTCGGCGCCGTGCCCGCGCCGGCGGCGTTGCTCGTGCGGCCCGACGGGTATGTCGCGTGGGTCGGCGACAGGACCGACACCGGCCTCGCCGCAGCGCTGTCGACATGGTGCGGCCTCTGAGCCGTCGGCGGTTCCGGTTGAGGCTGCATTTCGCAAGGGCGCCTGACGGCGTCGTGGCGGCCACACATCGCCATATACGGCACTCCGTGCCGCTCCACATACGAAGATTGAGTCCCTTCATTCCATGGTGGGATGGCCGGATCAAGAACGCTCAGAGTGGTACGTGCACCGGCGGAGCGCGGTCGGGTAGGTTGCACCGATGGTTCCCGGTTCGGTGGTCGTTGCGGTCTCGGTGGCGACGGCTTTGCCTGCCAGAGGGTCCGCTTTGTCAGGGCTTTCGTTTGGGCCGTTTCTCGCGGATATTGCGATTCTCTCGGTCATCGCACTCATCGTGTTCGCCGGGTTGCTGCTGTCAGTACCCGTCGCTGTAGCGCAGATCGGCGACCGTTCACTCAAGGACGTGGTCTGGCGAGGTCGTGGCCATAAGCGCCGCGAAAAGACCGAACTGACCGAGCCGATTCGTGCCGAACTATTGGCGAGCGTTCGCCGACGCGTTTCCGGCCAGGCCCAATTGATCGCGGAGTCCACCGGCGCCCTCCACCTTCGACTGGAACCAGCGGTCGAACTCGTTCGCCGGTCAGCCGACGTGCAACCGGCGATCGGAGCCACAGCCGGCATCGAGGATGCCTATAGATCGGCCGGTTGTCGGTTGCTGATTGCGGGAGAGTCGGGCGCCGGCAGGACGACCCAACTGTTCCGGCTCGTCGGCCACCTCGCCGATGTTGCCGAGGCCGACACCGCAGCCCCCATCCCGCTCCTGCTTGATCTGTCAGGGTGGACTCCGGGCATATCTATCCGGGATTGGGTGGTCGACCGGCTCCACGATCCGAACGGCGGAGGGTATGGACTCGGTGGTATGCGACGCGCGAAGGAGCTTGTTGACACCCACCGCTTCGCGCTGATGTTGGACGGGCTCGACGAGGTGCACGACACGCATCGGTCGGCGTGCCTCAATGCGCTCAACGAGTTGTTGGAAGGTCTTCCCGACACACCGGAGCCACCCACTCCGCTCGTGATCACGTGCCGCACCGCGGAGTACGAACAGATCCTCAGCCGAAACCCCCGAAGCCGCCTCGGCCACATGCGCGCGTGCACGGTGCGTCCACTCACCGAACAGGATGTGGCCCACAACCTGGACGCGCTGGGGTCGAGGCAACCGGAATGGCTCCGGTTGAACGCGGATGAAGGGGCGGCTGCGCGTTCGGTCCTGCGATCGCCGCTCCTGGTGAGCCTGGCCGCCGAGATGGCCGATCCTGCGGCGCTGCTGGGCAAGGACCGCGAGGAGATCGAGCGGACGATCCTCACCGCATACCTCCGCGGGCAGCTCGCGAAACCCGACCCCCATTGTCCCGACGGCGACGCGCGGCGCCGGCTCGCATGGATCGCTCACACGCTTCGCAACAGCGACATCGACTCGACCACGTTCTACATCGAGCACCTGAGCGCTCGGGTGGTGCCGTGGGGTCTTCGAATGTGTGTTACGGCGGCCGGCGGGCTGGCCGGCGGGTTGGTGGGTGCGCTGGTGTTCGGGCTGGCTGGCGGGCTGGTAATTGGGTTGGAGTTTGGGTTGGTGTTCGGGTTGGTGCTCGGGCTGTTCGGATTGGCGAGAGCGCTCGCGCCGGTTGCGGGGCCGACCCGGAGGCGGCTCGTTCGCCCAGTGGCGTCGCACCTGAGGCTCGGGCTGGCAGATGCGCTGGTGTTTGGGCTGATGGGTGTGCTGACGGGCGCGCTGGTGCTGGTACTTGAATCGGGATGGGCGGGCGCGTTGGAGCGCTGGGTGGAACTGAGGCTGGCGGGCGCGCTCGCTCCCGGGTTGGCGTTCGGGTTGGTGTTCGGGTTGGTGTTTCCGCCGATGTTCGGCCTGCAGCAGGCTTCGCGTGGGGAGGTCGTTGCGGGTGCCGGCGCGAGGGTCGATGGAGCGTTGCACGACTCGAGACGATCGGTCGGGGCTTGTGGGCTGGGGTTCGGGTTGGTGTGCGGACCGTTTGGTGCGCTGGTTGGTGCCCTCGTGTTCAGGCTGTCAGGTGCGGTGGTGGGTGCGTCGGTGGGTGCGCTGGCTTTCGGGCTCGGCGGGCTCGTCTTCGGGCTGAATGAGGGTGGCTGGTTCGTGCTGCTGCAGTCCCTGAAGCGCCGGGAGTTGCAGCGAGCGGGGTACTTGCCGAGCGATCCGGCCGGTTCTCTCGTGTGGGCGGCCGGGCGGGGTGTCTTGCGGCAGGTGGGTGGCGGGTTCCAGTTCCGTCACCTGTTGTTGCGCGATCTGCTCGCCGATGAGTTCGAGGTGTTGGTCATCGACCTGAGGGAGACCTCGGCGACGGGGCACCCCGTCGCTGTGCCGCAGCGATAGCAGCGGCCCGGCGTACCGTCGGTCGCGGCATGCCGGTGGCCACACACAACTTCACATGCAACTTCGCATGCAATGTTGGGGTGAGCGCTTCCCATTTTCGTATGAGGGGCGATACGCACCCGGAGTGACCGCCTCACCGGCGGAGCGCGGTCGGGTAGGTTGCGCCGATGGTCCCCGGCTCGGCGGTCGTTGCGGTTGCGGCACGGGTGGCCTTGCTTGCGGAGGAGCCCGCGCCGTCGGGGCTCTCGTGGGGAACCCTGCTCGCTCTCATCGGGGTTTTCGGGGTGATCCTGGCGGTGCCCGCTGCTCTCGCGCAGATCACGGGCTACTCGCTCAAGGATTTGGTTCGCCGGCCCGACGGCACCGCTGGTGGCGACACGATCGAGTTGACCGGGCCGATGCGAGCCAGGGTGCTGAAGGCCGTTCGCGGGCGCAGTTCCGGCCAGGTCCAACAGATCGTCGAGCCGACCGGCTTCCTGCACCTTCAACTCGAACCGGCAGTCGAACTTGTTCGTCGCCCGCTCGACGCACAACCGACGCTCGTGGCGACGGCCAACATCGAGGACGCCTACAGATCGGCTGGCGGTCGCTTGCTGATCACGGGGGATCCTGGCGGCGGCAAGACGACCCTGCTGTTCAGCCTGATCGACCACCTCGCCAAGGAGACCGAGGCCGACGACGCAGCGCCCATTCCGCTCGTGCTCAACCTGTCGGGGTGGACTCCGGGCACGCCGATCCGAGAATGGGTGGTCGACCGGCTCTGCGACCGGAACGGCGGCGGGTACGGGCTCGATGACCGACCACTCGCGCAGGCGCTCGTCGACACCCACCGCTTCGCGTTGATGCTGGATGGGCTCGACGAGGCGCACGACAAGCATCGGTCGGCGTGCCTCGATGCGCTCAACGTGCTGCTGGAGAGCCTTCCCGACGCCCCGGCGGCCCCCGCACCGCTCGTGATCACGTGCCGCACCGCGGAGTACGAACAGATTGTCGATCGACACCCCCACAGCCGCCTCGGTCACATGCGCGCGTGCACGGTGCTTCCACTCACCGAACAGGCCGTGATCGACAACCTGGGCGAGCTGGGGTCGAGACAGCGGGATTGGCGCCAGTTGACCGGCAGGAAGGGGGCGACCGCGCGTGCGGTGTTGCGGTCGCCGCTGATGCTGAGCCTTGCCGCCGAGATGGCCGATCCCGCGTCGCTGCTGGGCAAGGACCGCGAGGCGATCGAGCGGGCGATTCTCACGACGTACCTCGACCGGCAACTCGCGAAGCCCGACCCTGCCTATTCCGCGGGCGACGCTCGGCGCTGGCTCGCATGGGTCGCTCACACGCTCCGCAACAGCCACATCGATTCGACGACGTTCTACCTCGAGCACCTGAGTGGCCGGGTGGTGCCCCGGGTTCTTCGAATCGGCGTGGCGGTGACGTGCGGGTTGGCGGGCGGGTTGGCGGGCGGGTTGGCGGGCGGGTTGG
>OEIV010000086.1_pt1 | contig 58169 bp, 58 predicted proteins | sample 1539231 | NCBI WGS metagenome assembly OEIV01 (sample SAMN03794762, study PRJEB22550) | activated sludge metagenome | feature: wastewater treatment plant; material: activated sludge; isolation source: Wastewater treatment plant of a petroleum refinery complex | place: Argentina: Buenos Aires ...
TCAACAAGGTGGAATCGGCGGTGGAACTGCGCTGCGACCTGACCCGGAGGGGCCTGCCTGAGGAGGTCATCGCCCGCCTCAAGACCCAGGCCAAACATCTCCTGACCCAGCGCGATGAACTGGTCATCCAGGCGCAGGAGTTCCGGTCGCAGGAGCGAAACCGCGCCGCCGCCCTTGACCGGCTTCTGGCCCTCATCGCCCGGGCCGCCATCCGCCCCCGCAAACGCATTGCCACCAAACCCACCAAAGCCTCCAGGACCCGCCGCCTCGACGCCAAGTCACGCCGCGGCACCGTCAAGGCGCTGCGCCGGGGCCCCGCCCTGGATTGAGGACATATGCTGCGCAAACTCTATGACTGGACCCTGTCGCTGGCCGCCCGCCCCACGGCGGAAATCTGGCTGGCGCTCATCGCCTTCATCGAAAGCTCGATCTTTCTGGTGCCCGCCGACGTGCTTTTCCTGCCCATGGCACTGGCCCGGCCCGCCCGGGCCTGGCGCTATGCGGCCATTGCCACCGCCGCCTCGGTCCTCGGCGGCATCGCGGGCTACTTCCTCGGCTATTACGCTTACGAGGCTGTGGCCAAGCCCATCCTCGCCTTCTATGGCAAGCTCGATAGCTTCGAGCAGTTGCGCCACTGCGCCAATGGCGACACGCTCATGCTGCTGCTGGTGACATCGGGTCTGGCCCACCTGCCGCCCATCAAGGTCGTTACCATTCTGGCGGGCGTGGCCCAGATCAGCTTCGCCTTCTTCGTCACCTCCTGCATCGTGGCGCGGGGCGCGCGCTTCTTCGCGCTGGCCTGGGCGCTGCGGCGCTACGGCGAACCCATCAAGTCCTTCATCGAGGAGCGTCTGCACCTCATCGCCGGCCTCATTGCCGCCCTCTTGATCGGCCTTTATCTCGTCCTCAAGTATTTCAGCCACGCGGGAAGCCTGACATGCTGAACCGTCTCACCCCCCAGCGCGCCAGCCTGCTCGTGGCGCTCATGGCCACCGCCGCCCTGGCCGCAGCCTGGGGCTTTCAGCTTGCGGGCTATGCCCCCTGTCCGCTCTGCCTCTATCAGCGCTGGGCCTATTACGCCGGGATCCCGGTGACGCTGGCCGCCCTTTACCTTGCGCTGAAGAAGGCGCCCGCCGCACGCGTGCTGCTGGTGCTGGCGGGACTCATGTTCCTCGCCAACGCCGTCTTTGCCGGCTGGCATGCCGGCATTGAATGGAAGTTCTGGCCCGGCCCCTCCACCTGCACCGGCGGACAATTGTCGGGCGGCCTGCCCGACCTGTCGAAACCCATCGTCATGTGCGACGTGCCCGCCATCCGCATCTTCGGCATTTCGCTGGCGGGCTGGAATGCGCTGGTCTGTCTGGCGCTCGCAGGGCTTGCCTTCATCGGCGCACGGAAACGGCACGCCGCAGCCGGCTGATGCCGCCTCTGCGTATCATCTCGTTCGAAAAGTGCTTCACACTTTTCGGGATGATCGGTCATGACCTCCTTTGCGCATCATCTGATCCGAAAAGTGCTTCACACTTTTCGGGATGATCGGTCACGACCTCCTTTGCGCATCATCTCGTCCGAAAAGTGCTTCACACTTTTCGGGATGATGCGTCAGGGATCGAGTTCGGTGTCCCAATACAGATAGTCCTGCCAGCTCTCATGCAGGTAATTGGGCGGGAAGTGGCGGCCATTGGCATGAAGCTCCGCCACGCTGGGCACATGCGGGCGCTGGGCCGGATGCATGCGCGCCTCCCGGGGCATCATGCCGCCCTTGGCCAGATTGCACGGGGAACAGGCGGTGACCACATTGTCCCAGGTGGTCTGGCCGCCGCGCGAGCGCGGGATCACATGGTCGAAGGTAAGGTCGTCATGCGCGCCGCAATACTGGCACGCGAAACGGTCGCGCAGGAAGACGTTGAAGCGGGTGAAGGCCGGCTGGCGCGAGGGCTTCACATAGGTCTTGAGCGAGACCACGCTGGGCAGGCGGATTTCGAAGGACGGACTGCGCACCACCCGGTCATATTCCGAGACGATGTTCACCCGCTCCAGGAACACAGCCTTCAGCGTGTCCTGCCAGCTCCACAGCGACAGCGGATAGTAGCTCAAGGGCCGGTAGTCGGCATTGAGGACAAGAGCCGGACAGGCTTCAGGCGCAACACGGGCATGGTGAAAAGGGAAGACGTCACCTCCAGTTCAACACGTCTACCATAAACCCTGTGTCAGGACTGTGAAGGATAATCTGGTTCAGGCCCCGGCGCGCATGGCCCGGTAGTGGAGCCACAGCAGCCGCGCCGCCACCGCCCGGTGGGGCCGCCATTTCCGCGCCCGCTCCGCCAGCCCACGGGCATCCGGTATGGCCCGCAGGCGGAACAGGTCATGGGCGGCAAGCTGGAGCGCCCGGTCGCCCGCCGGGAAAATATCGGCCTCGCCCAGCGCCCCCATGAGGTAGATCTCCGTGGTCCAGGGCCCTATTCCCGGCAGCGCCATGAGGGCGGCCCGCGCCTCCGCCTCGGTCAGGTGCCGCAAGCCCATGAGATCAAGGCTGCCGGACTGGACCGCCCCGGCCACACCATGAAAGGCCCGGGCCTTGGCGCCGTTGAGCCCCAGTGCCCGAAGGTCGGCCACCGACAGGCCCAGGATGGCCTGTGGTTCATGGGGGTTCGCCGCCGTTTCGATCCGCGCCCAGATGGCGGCGGCGGCCTTGAGCGAGATGGATTGCTCGGTGATGATCTGGAGCAGGGTCGCCATGCCCTCCGGCGCGAGGCGCAAGGGCGGCAGCCCCTGCGCCGCCACCACCTGCTGAAAGCGCGGCTCCCTGAGACCGAGAGCCGCCGCCGCCTGTGCCAGATCGTCCGCGTTGGTGATGCGCCGCATGATCGCCTCCCGCGTCCAGATTTGACCGGCGGGGAGGGAGAGCGCAAGAACCCCTGATGCGTCATCCCCGGCCCGTGTTCCGCTTTGCCCCCAGCCCCAACGGCAGGCTCCACCTGGGCCATGCCTATTCGGCACTGTTGAACCAGCACCTGGCGAAGGCGGCAGGCGGGCATTTCCTCCTCCGCATTGAGGACATCGACCAGACCCGCTGCACCCGCGGCCTGGGCGAGGCGGCCATGGAAGACCTGCGCTGGCTCGGCCTGCGCTGGGACGGCGCAGTGCGCTGGCAGAGCGAGCACCTGACGGACTATCACGCCGCACAAGCCCGCCTGACCGCGCTGGGCCTCACCTACCCTTGCACCTGCAGCCGCAAGGAATTGTCGGCCCGGCCCGGGACCGCCATCGACCCGGAAGGCCAGCCCCTCTATCCCGGCACCTGCCGGACGAGGGGGGCCAGGCCCGGCCTGCCCGCGAGTCTCCGCCTCGACATGGCGTGGGCCGCCGCCGGCCGCCACCTCACCATGCATGAGGACGAAGCGGAGAAGCCGGTTGATCCGTGTGCCTGGGGCGATGTCATCATCGCCCGCAAGGACATCGGCACCTCCTATCATGTGGCAGTCTCGGTCGATGATGCCCTGCAAGGGGTGACCCATGTGGTGCGCGGGCTTGACCTTCGGGCTGCCACCGCCATTCACCGGCTGGTGCAGGATGTGCTGTGCCTGCCCGTGCCGCGCTATCACCACCACGCGCTCATCCGCCATGGCACGGGGCGCAAACTTGCGAAATCGCAGGGCGATCAGTCGCTGGCCGACCTGCGCGCGCAGGGGCTGAGCGCTGCCGACATCCGCGCCAGCCTTGGTTTTTCCTAGGGTCAAACGCCACCGAAATTAAACACCAGGTAAAGCGCAGCGGTTTTCGGATCAGCTGATGCGCCTTAAAAATCCGACGTGAGGCCCTTCTTTTCCCAGTCGCCATAGCGCATCAGCCCGAAAAGTGCGCAGCGGTTTTCGGATCAGCTGATGCGCCTTAAAAATCCGACGTGAGGCCCTTCTTTTCCCAGTCGCCATAGCGCGTGGGTTCCGGTCCCTTCCGGCCGTTCACTTCCCGGGGCAGGGGCTTTTGCGCATCCGCCGCCCGGCGCCGCGCCGCGGCTTCCGCCAGTGCGCGCTGCGCCGCCGCGGGAAGCTGGCGTTCCTTGCTTGAAGAATCTGTCATGAAAACCGATATAGCAGGGCCAAAGGGAGGAGTCCCATGAACTACCTGAAAACCACCCTGCTTCTGGCCGGCATGACCGCGCTCTTCATGGCCGTGGGCTATGGTCTGGGGCGGGAGAGCGGCATGATCATCGCCTTTTTCATGGCGCTGGCCATGAACCTCTTTTCCTATTGGAATTCCGACAAGATGGTGCTGCGCATGGCCGGGGCACAGGCGATCGACCGCGCCGCCGCGCCGGAATTCTTCGACATGATCGAACGGCTGGCCCGGAATGCCGGACTGCCCATGCCCAAGGTCTATCTCATGGACAATGACCAGCCCAATGCCTTCGCCACCGGCCGCAACCCCGAGAATGCCGCCGTGGCCGCCACCACCGGTCTGCTCCGCCGCCTGTCACCGGAACAGGTGGAAGGCGTCATGGCCCATGAACTGGCCCACATCAAGAATCGCGACACCCTGATCATGACGGTGACCGCCACCATCGCCGGGGCCATTTCCATGCTGACCAATTTCGGCATGATGTTCGGCGGCGGCAACCGCGACCGTGACAATCCCCTGGGCGGCATTGCCGCCATTGCCATGATGCTGCTCGCCCCCTTCGCCGCCATGATCGTGCAGATGGCGGTGAGCCGCACCCGCGAATATGCCGCCGACCGCCTGGGCGCGGAAATCTCCGGCAAGCCCATGGCGCTGGCGTCGGCCCTGGCCACCATTGCCGGGGCCGCCCGGCACATCCGCAACCCCGAGGCCGAGGCCAATCCCGCCGCCGCCCACCTGTTCATCATCAACCCGCTGCATGGCGAGCGCATGGACAATCTCTTCTCCACCCACCCGGCGACCGAAAACCGCATTGCCGCCCTGCAGGCCCTTGCCGGTGAGATGAGCGAGGCCCCGCGCCCGGCCACATCCTCAGGCCAGGGCCCCTGGGGCTGATGGTGGCCACCGGCGGCAGCAGCGACGGTCTTGCCGCCCGCGCGGTGGCGCTGAAGCTGGTGCAGGGCGTGCTGGACGGCGGGCTTTCTCTTGACCAGCAGATGGAGGAGGACAGGGCCTTCGCCGCCCTGCCGCCGCGCGACCGTGCCTTTGCCCATGCGCTGGCCGCCACCACGCTCCGCCGCCACGGCGACCTGGCGGCGGCGGTCAAGACCCTTGTGACCCGGCCCCTGCCGAAAAGCGCCGGTCCGGCCTTCGTCATCCTGCTCCTGGGTGCGGCGCAACTGCTGCTCATGGCAACCCCGGCCCATGCCGCCATTTCGGCCAGCGTCGATCTCGCCAAGCATGACGTGAAGGCCCGGCATTTTGCCGGACTGGTCAATGCGGTGCTGCGCAAGGTGGCGGCCCTCGATCCCGCCACGCTTGCTGCCGACCCCACCCGCAACCTGCCGGACTGGCTGAAGACCCGCCTTGTCGCCGCCCATGGCGCCGATGCCACCGCCGCCATGGCCCGCGCCCATGCCGCCGTGGCCGCCATCGATCTTACGGTCAAGGCCGACGCTGCCCTCTGGGCCGAGCGCCTCGGTGCCACCCTTCTGCCCACCGGCAGCCTGCGCCTGCCCGAAGGTCACGCTCCCATCCCGGAACTTCCCGGTTTTGCCGAGGGCCACTGGTGGGTGCAGGACGCCGCCGCCGCCCTGCCCGCCAGGCTGGCCGGGGATGTCGCGGGCCATACCGTCCTCGACCTCTGCGCCGCACCCGGCGGCAAGACCGCCCAGCTTGCCGCCGCCGGGGCCATGGTCACCGCCGTCGATGACGCGCCGGCCCGCATGGCCCGCCTTCAGGACAACCTGAACCGGCTGCGTCTGTCTGCCACCTGCCTCACCGCCGATGTCATGACCCTGCCCGAGGACCAGCAGTATGACCTGGTCCTGCTCGATGCCCCCTGTTCGGCCACCGGCACCATCCGCCGCCACCCGGACCTGCCCCACCTCAAATCCGCCCGCCAGCTCGATAGTCTGGTCAAACTTCAGGCCCGCATGCTGGACAAGGCGGCCCGTCTGGTCAGACCGGGCGGCAGGCTTCTCTATTGCACCTGTTCGCTGCTGCCCGAGGAAGGCGAAGGCCAGACCGACGCCTTCCTTGCCCGTCATGCCGACTTTGCCCGCGCGGGCATGACCGCCGCAGAACTGGGCGGCGAGGCGCAGTTGCTGACGCCCCGGGGCGATTTCCGCAGCCATCCCGGCATGGCCTTCGGCGCAGGCACGCTGGATGGGTTCTACGCCGCCCGGCTCATCCGCAGCGCGTGTTAGCACTTCGTTAACCAGCCCGGGCCGACACTGCCTCCTTCCGGTTCACCTTCTGGCAACACGGCGCAAGGCGCATGGGCACTCGTGACTTCTTCGCACGTCTGGCCCTCCCCCTCTGGGCGGGAGAGCGCCCCGATTCGCCGGCCACGCCCGCCGCCTTGCGTCTCCGCACCACCATCACGCGCCTCGTCCCCGGCAATCCCGAACAGGCCCGCGCCATGTATCGCGGCGACTTCAGCCTCGGCGGTGAGGCCCTCGCCGTGGCACCCGCCGATCTCTTTGCCCAGACCCTGTCGCCCGCCGCCAGCGCCGCCCTTCATGGCCTCGCCTGGCTCAGGGACTTTGCCGCCGCGCCGCGTTCGCTGACCAATGTCATGGCGCGCCGACTTCTCGCCGCCTGGGCCGAGACACCCGCCCGCCCCGCTGACGCCATGGTGGCGGCCACCGCCCTCCTCAACCTCTGCCTCGATGGCCCGGTCCTCTTCGATGGCGCGCCGCTGGGCGGCACGCCGTCGCTGGCCCGTCTGGTGAGCCAGCAGGCCAGCCGGGTGCTGGGCCAGCGCCGCAACGATCCCGGCCTCCAGCTCTGGCAGGGGGTGGCCCTGTGTCATGCCCTCACCATCTTCCACGGCCTTGATCACCTGCGTGAACCGGCAGAAAGCCGTCTGGCGCGGGGGCTGGCGGGTCTCCTTCTGCCCGATGGCGGCCCGGCCTCGCGCCAGCCCGGCCATCTGCTGGAGCTTCTCGCCCTGCTGCTGCCCCTGCGCCAGGCCATGTTTTCTGCCCGGCTGCCGGTGCCGGACGCGCTCCACCATGCATTGGAGCGCATGGTGCCCATGCTGCGCCTGCTGCGCCATGGCGATGGCGGGCTCGCCCTCTTCCATGGCGCAAGCCCCGCCGGGGATGACGTCGCCCGGCTGCTGGCGCTGGATGCCACCGAAGGCCGGCCCATGGCCCTGGCGCTCCATTCCGGCTTTGCCCGCGTGGCCCAGGGTCAGGCCCTGCTCATGGCCGACACATCTCTTGGCGGGCCGCACCACAGCACGCTTGCCATTGAATTTTCCGACGGCGCCCAGCGCATCCTCGCCAATTGCGGCAGCCCCCTCTGGGGCAATGCCGACTGGCGCGCGGCCGCCAGCCGGTCACACGCCCACAATGGCCTGAGCCATGACGGGCCGGCCGTGGCCGCCGCAACACCCACCCTTGAAACGGCGGCGGCGGGCAGCATGCTGATCATGGCGGCGCGCTTCGGCGACGGCCTCGCCCAGACGCGCGAATGTTTCCTTGCCGCCAATGGTCAGGATCTCCGGGTCTGCGACACGCTCTCCGGTCGTGATGCGCCCGTGACCCTGCGTCTCCACCTTCATCCAACGGTGAAAGTGACGAGCTTCCGCCAGGGGGAGACCCTGCTGCTCATGCTGCCCAACCGCGCCGTCTGGGAATTCGAGGCGCGGGGCGCCGAGACGCGGCTTGAAGATTCCATCTCCATGGCCGAGAGCAAGGGGCCGCGCCGCAGCCAGCAGATCGTGCTGACGGCGCCGGCGCGCGTGGCCGGCCATGCCATCCACTGGGCGCTGCGCAAGCGGCTGAAGCCGGCCAAGATCAAGCCCGCCGCCGAACCCGTCCTGCCCGGCACCCTCTGAACCAAAGTCGCCTCTCTTCTCAACACCTGCGGGAGCTTGCCGCCTTGCCTTGGGCCGCGCCTTGGGCATAAGGGGGCCAGTGACAAGGAACCCCGCCATGACCGCTTCTTCCCGGCCCATCAAACGGGCGCTGATTTCCGTTTCCGACAAGACCGGCCTTCTCGACTTCGCCCAGACCCTTGTGGCTCTGGGGGTTGACCTGCTGTCAACCGGCGGCACCGCCCGGACCCTGAAGGACGCCGGCCTGCCGGTCAGGGATGTCTCCGAGGTCACGGGCTTTCCCGAGATCATGGACGGGCGGGTAAAGACGCTCCACCCCAAGGTCCACGGTGGCCTGCTGGCCATCCGGGGCAATGCCGGGCACGAGGCGGCCCAGAAGACCCATGGCATTGCCGACATCGACCTGCTCGCCGTCAATCTCTATCCCTTCGAGGCGACGGTGGCCAAGGGCGCCGAGGCCGAAGAGGTGATCGAGAACATCGACATCGGCGGCCCGGCCATGATCCGCGCCGCATCGAAGAACCATGCCCATGTCACCGTCATCGTCGAACCCGAGGACTATGCGCGCGTGCTGGCCGACATGAAGGCCAATGGCGGCGCCACGACGCTGGCCACGCGGCGCGCGCTGGCGCTCAAGGCCTATGCCCGCACCGCCGCCTATGACGCGGCCATCAGCCGCTGGTTTGCCGACGCATTGAACGAGCCCTTCCCGGCCTTCATCGCCCTGGGCGGCAGGCGGCAGCAGCTTCTGCGCTATGGCGAAAACCCGCACCAGCAGGCGGCCTTCTACCAGACCACCGATCCCCGCCCCGGCGTCATGGACGCCATGCAGGTTCAGGGCAAGGAACTCTCCTACAACAACATCAACGACGCCGACGCGGCACTGGAGTGTCTCGCCGAACTGGCCCCGGAGGGAAAGCCCGCCTGCGTCATCGTCAAGCATGCCAACCCCTGCGGCGTCGCGCTGGGCGAAACGGCGCTGGAGGCCTACCGGAAGGCGCTGACCTGCGATCCGGTCTCGGCCTTCGGCGGCATCATTGCGCTGAACCGTCCGCTCGATGAAACGACCGCCTCCGAGATCACCAAACTGTTCACCGAGGTCATTCTGGTGCCGGGGGCGGACGACAAGGCGCGCGCCCTTGTGGCGGCCAAAAAGAACCTGCGACTGCTGCTGCTCAAGGCCCTGCCCGATGCGGCAGCCCCGGGCTACGCCGCCAGGACGGTGGCCGGCGGGCTTCTGGTCCAGACCCGCGACGCCGCACGCGTCGACGACATGGACCTGCGGGTGGTGACCAGGCGCCAGCCCAGCGCCCAGGAACTGGCCGACCTGCGCTTTGCCTTCCGCGTGGCCAAGCACGTGAAGTCCAACGCCATCGTCTATGTGAAGGAGGGGGCCACCGTGGGCGTGGGCGCGGGGCAAATGTCGCGCGTCGATTCAGCCCGCATCGCCGCGCGCAAGAGCGAGGATGCTGCTCTTGCCGCCGGCACGCCCGAACCTCTGGTCAAGGGGTCGGTGGTGGCCTCCGACGCCTTCTTCCCCTTCCCCGATGGCCTGTTGCAGGCAGCGGAGGCAGGGGCCACCGCCGTCATCCAGCCCGGCGGCTCGGTGAAGGATCAGGATGTCATTGCCGCGGCCGACGCGGCGGGCCTTGCCATGGTCTTCACCGGCACCCGCCATTTCCGGCATTAGAGCAACCGGCGGTCAGTTGGAATCAACTGCCGCCGATAAGTTGCTCGCCATCAACTAAGTCAGAGCGCTGGCTTTGAGTCATCAAAGCGACCGCTCTGACACATCACCACATCAGCCCGAAAAGTGCGCAGCGGTTTTCGGACAAGCTGATGGTGAGATGCGACGACAGCGTCGTCAAAAAGGTCCGGTGGACCTTTTTGAGCAGCGAACGCGGGGGAACTGCCGGAGGCAGTGGGCCCCCCGCCGAGATCAATCACGAGGCAATGGCGCAGCGGTTTTCGGACAAGCTGATGGTGAGATGCGACGACAGCGTCGTCAAAAAGGTCCGGTGGACCTTTTTGAGCAGCGAACGCGGGGGAACTGCCGGAGGCAGTGGGCCCCCCGCCGAGATCAATCACGAGGCAATGGCGCAGCGGTTTTCGGACCAGCCGGTATGCTGGGACCTACTCCGCCAGGTAAACCGCCGTGCCTGCGGCGGTGACCATGAGCATGGAACCGTTGGTGCCCACCGTTTCATAGTCGATGTCAACGCCGATGACGGCATTGGCGCCGAGCTTCCTGGCCTCGGCCACCATTTCGGCGATGGCGGTTTCCCGCGCCTCGCTCAAAACCCGCTCATAGGAACCGGAGCGCCCGCCCACCACGTCGCGGATGGAGGCGAAGAAATCGCGAAATACATTGGCGCCGAGAATGGCCTCGCCCGCGACCACGCCGAAATAATCGGCGATGCGCTTGCCCTCGACGGTGTGGGTGGTGGTGACCAGCATCATGTTCTCCGCAAGAGCAACCTGACTTTTGCTGGACTCAACAAAAGTCAGACGAGTTGCTCGCCATCATACGTTAGAGTGGTGGCTTTGATGCAATCAAAGTCATCGCTCTAACAAGACCGCCCCCGATATGGGGGCGGTTTCGGTCTCATGCAATCGGACAATCAGCTCTTGGTCGGCGTATGCTTGACCTCGCGCAGCTTGTTGATGCCCAGCGCCGCCATGATGGTCTTCTCATAGAAGGTCTCGCTCTTGCCGGTGCGCATCTTGCGCAGGAAGTATTTTTCGAAACCAATCTTGGCGGCATGCACCCACTTGCCCGACGACGACCAGTTGACGTTGCGCGGCGGGATTTGCGGCTGGGCCACGAAGGCGACACCCGAGTCGCCGAAGTCGGCGAGGCAGACCGCGTTCCAGGTGCCCTCGTGATCGGGCTCCTTGCCGTTCAGCACCTGATGGATGTTCTTGGCCGTGGCCGTCACCATGGATTCGATCATGAACCCGGTCTTCGGCACGCCGCAGGGCACCGGCGTCTGCGCCATGGGCGGAATGGCCACGCACACGCCCACCGCCCAGATGTTCTTGTACTTGGGATTGCGCTGGTGGTTGTCGACGATGGTGAAGCCGCGCGGATTGGACAGGCCCTCGATGCCGCGCACCGCCGGAATGCCGCGGAAGGCCGGCAGCATCATGGCATATTTGAACGGCAATTCCTTGGTGGCCTTGACCGACCCGTCGTCGGCGACTTCCTCCACCGTCATCTTGCCCTCTTCCACCTTCTTCACGCGGGTGGAGGTCATCCACTTGATGTGGTGCGAGCGCATCTCGCTCTCGAGCAGGCCCTTGGTGTCGCCCACGCCGTCAAGACCGAGATGGCCGATATAGGGTTCGGCGGTGACGAAGGTCATGGGCACCTTGTCGCGGATCTTGCGGCGGCGCAGTTCGGTTTCGAGAATGAAGGTGAATTCATAGGCCGGGCCGAAGCAGGAGGCACCCTGGGCCGCGCCGACGATGATCGGGCCGGGGTTGCGGCAGAATTCCTCGAAGGCCACGCCCGCCTTCTCGGCATGGTCGACATGGCACACCGACTGGGTGAAGCCCTCGGGGCCGAAGCCCTCGATCTCGTCAAAGGCCAGTTCCGGCCCGGTGGCGATGATCAGATGGTCATAGGTGATGGAGGAACCATCCTCCAGGTCCACCGTGTTGTTTTCAGGATGGAGCTTCACCGCCGGCACCGGCTTGAAATTGATGCCCTTCTTGGCGAAGACCGGCCGCAGATCCACCTGCACGTCCTTGCGCGAGCGCCAGTTCACCGCCACCCAGGGATTGGACGGCACAAAGTGATAGGCAGGATCCTTGGTAACGACCGTGATCTGGTCGTTGGGGCCGAGTTCGTCCTTCATTTCATAGGCCATGATGGCGCCGCCGAGGCCCGCACCCATGATGACGATATGTGCCATGCTAGTTCTCCCGAGGTTAGTGGCGGTCTGGCCGTGAAACGGCATGCCGTCTGCTTATTCCGGCATCAGGATATACGCACCTCATCGCGCTGCAAGTGGCAAGATGGCAAAGAAGCCCCGCAATTGCTGCAACTTAAGCCCAAAGGTTGATGTTGCGCTGCAACGTGAGGGAATGTGAATGATAGCCGCGTCCGACGGCACAAGAAGCGGATCAGGCAAACCGCAGAATGTGATGGGAGAAACTGGAGCGGGCGATGGGATTCGAACCCACGACCCCAACCTTGGCAAGGTTAGAGAGGGTCTACTCCACGATATCCGGCAATATCCAAAAACACGATAAGGCATTGAAAAATATATGAAACACCTTGACATGCTTTTCGTGCCTACGCTAGGGTAGCGCAAACATTTTCCCTCACGGTGTTGACCAGGTGTTGACCAGCGGTGATGACCATGAGGCCGGTATCGGAGGCCGTTCATGGCAAAGCGTGTAGGCGTGGCATTGACCAAACGTGTCGTCGATGCGGCTGAAAAGAAGGACAAGCGCTACTATCTCTGGGATAGCGAGCTGTCCGGTTTCGGTCTGCGTGTCGAGACCAGCGGCGCTAAGACCTTCATCGTCCGTTATCGGGCCGAAGGTGGCGGCCGGTCCGCAGCTCAGCGCTTCGTGACCGTTGGTCGATCTGGTCCCCTGACGCCGGAGCAGGCCCGCAGGCAAGCCAAAATCTTACTCGGTGGCGTGGCCAAGGGAGAGGACCCGGCGGACGAACGTCGTGCCAAGCGCCGGGAGATGAGAATCAGCGGCCTGATCGATCTTTATGAAGAGGAAGGCTGCGTGATCCAGCGGGGTAAGCGGCAGGGGCAGCCGATGAAGCCGTTGACCAAACAACTGACGCTCGCCCGCCTGCGGAACCATGTGGTGCCGCTGCTCGGCCACAAGCGCGTCAGTGAAGTCAACGCTGGCGACATCGAACGCTTCGTCCGAGACGTGACTGCCGGTAAGACGAGCCGCGACGAGAAAATTGGCCCACGTAAGCGCATCATCGTGAAAGGTGGCGAGGGTGCTGCGCGCAAGGTCGTTCGCGACCTCTCCGCCGTCTTCAGCTTCGCCATTCGCAGCGAGATTGTCGAAAGAAACCCTTGCGAGACCGCCGCTGTCCGGAAAACGGACAATCAGCGGGAGCGCTTCCTGACGCTTGAAGAAGTGGCGCAGCTCGGCGCTGCGTTAGACGCGTTGGAAGCGGAGGGGGTAAACCCCAAGGCCGTTAACATTGTCCGGCTGTGGGCTCTGACAGGTTGCCGCCGGGAAGAGATTGCTGCGCTCAAATGGGCCGAGGTCAACCTGGCGGACGGGCTTCTGGAGCTTGACGATAGCAAGACCGGCAAATCCGTCAGGCCGCTCGGCGCGGCCGCTGTCGCTCTTTTGGAGAGCCTCCCGCGCGAGGTGGCCAGCGGCTTTGTCTTCCCCGCCGAGCGGGGCGAAGGCTATTTTCAGGGCACGAAGCGGATCTGGGCGAAGGCGGTGAAGAAGGCTCGATTGCCTGGCGTGACTCCGCACACTTTGCGGCACACGATCGGCTCAACGGCCATCTCGACCGGCGAGGCCCTCGCTCTCACTGGCGCCATTCTCGGTCACTCCAATCCGCGTTCGACCGCGATCTACGCCCATGTCCAGAACGATCCGTCGCGGCGGGCCGCCAATCGCGTCACCAAGAAAATCGCTGCGGCCCTTGCCGGTAAGACGGTCGGTGTCCGGCGCCCGTCGGCCAAGACAAAGACCGATGATCTCAGCGCTCTCGTGGCCAACCTCGTCGCTCGTCTTGAGGCGGAAGGCATCGATGGCGCTCAGGCGCAGACGATTTTCGCCGAGGCCATTGCGACAAATGCCGGACGAAAAAAATCGGCGACGTCCACGGTCTCGTCCAAGGCAGCCTGAGTATGTCGGCGCTCACCGAGGTTTTGGCCGCCGCGCGCATCGCCAGCCGCGGGAGATGGTCTTCCACTGCGCGCATATCGAACCTTCGGCTGAGCGCGGGCGTCTATTGAAAATGCCGGCATTTGGCCGTACATTGTCGATAAAAGAAGGAGGCATTTATGGCTCATGCCCAAAAACGGGAAGATCAACCGACAAGCCGCCGCCGGGCCGAAAGGCTGGAAGCGCGGGTAACGGCTGAACAGAAAGCGCTCATCGAGCACGCCGCGGCGCTGGAAGGCCGCAGCATCACCGATTTCGTGCTGGCGAGCGTGCAGGATGCCGCCAAACGCACCATTGCGGAGCATGAGGTGATCCGACTCAGCGTCAAAGATTCTCAGGCTTTCGTCGAGGCCCTTCTCAACCCGCGTGAGCCCGGCCGAAGAATGAGGGAAGGCGTGGCTTCCTACAAGGCATTGATGGGCGAACAATAATCGTGGGTTCTACCGCAAAGCCTGTCATCGAGCTTCTCGACACGGCAAGGCACGACCGTTCACAATTCTCCTGCGGTGTCGAAGCTCTTGATCGCTATCTGCAGTCCCAGGCAGGACAGGACGCACGGCGGCGTGTCGCCGCTCCCTACGTTCTGCTGGAACCGCCATCCACCACCGTCATCGGCTTCTACACGCTTTCGAATACCTCGGTCCAGTCAGCCGAGCTCCCGCCCCCATTGGTGAAGAAGCTCCCGCGCTATCCCACCCTGCCGGCTACATTGCTCGGCCGGCTGGCCGTCGACGCGAAGCAGCGCGGCAAAGCCTTCGGAACACTTCTGCTCCTCGATGCGCTTCGCCGGTGCCTGCGGAGCGAAACTGCCAGCCTGGCGATCATAGTGGATGCCAAGGATGATATGGCAGCCTCGTTCTATGAACGGCATGAATTCTACCGCCTGCCTGACCAGCCCAACCGGCTGTTTAAACCCATGGCCGAGGTTGAGAAGCTATTTGTCGATTCGACGCCATAACATTCGAGCGTGCCAACTCTGCAACCGCTGGGAGGACAGATTGTCCTCGGGCGCTGATGACTTATACGATATTGCCGAGTGTCTTCGCTCGCCATCTTCAATGACAGCCGGCTAGATCAGCGTGCTTCCTGAGATCCGTTTTTGCGCTTTTGCGCATTTCCGGCTCTGCGGGGTTGGCGTGCGTCGTGAAGAACCTTGGTTCGAGTCGTGACTGCGCCACCCGGGCCGGCCCAGACCCGACTACCGTATTAGAGACCTCAATCTGCTGAAAACTAAGAGCTGCAAGCTGTCGTCTGAGGTCCGCGCCCTCCCATTTCCTGACACGGATCCCTCTCATCGAAAAGAATCCACCTTGACTCCTGACTGGGAAAATAAGAACAAATAGAGAACATGATAGAGAACCCGTCCCCGGAGGTCAGGAACGAGCTTGCGGCCGAAGCCCGCCATAGAGTCTTTGCGCGCCCAGATCGAGCGGATCGAAGGTCGATCCCGGCGCGCGACATCGGTGCTTCCCTTCGGAATCCCCGAGGTCGACTCGCGACTCCCCGGCGGCGGGCTGGCACGCGGCGCGCTTCATGAGGTCGCCGGCGGCAGCAACGGCGCGATCGACGGCGCGGCCGCTGGTCTCTTCGCCGCCGGAATAGCCGCCCGTACGACCGGCAAGACGCTCTGGTGCATCGCCAAGCCGGACCTGTTCGCTCCGGCGCTGGCTCAGGCAGGCCTTGCGGCCGATCGCGTGGTCTATGTCGAGGCCGGCGACGACAAGACCGTTTTGGCCTGCATGGAGGAAGGTCTTCGCCATGGTGGCCTCGGCGCCGTCGTCGGCGAGATTGCGCATTTGTCGATGACGGCGTCGCGCCGGCTCCAGCTCGCCGCCGAGGAAACAAGATCGATCGGCATCGCGCTGCGCCGCTGGCGACGCCACACCGATGCCTACGATTTCGGCGTGCAGACCGCCGCCAGGACGCGCTGGCGCGTCTCCGTCATCCCGTCCGAGACGCTACCGGTTCCCGGCATCGGCCGCCACCGCTGGCTGGTCGAGCTGGCCCACGTCAAGGGCGGAGAGAGTGCTGATTTCGAAGTGGATGCGTGTGATGAGCAGGGTTGTCTCGCTCTACCTGCCGAACTGGTCGACCGACCGGCTGCGGCGGAAGGCTGGCGACGCGGCGCCTCCGGCTGAGGCGCCGCTCGTGATGATAGGCCGTGAAGGAAACAGGCGGGTGGTGATGGCGGCGGACGCCGCCGCCCAGGCCGCTGGGCTGCGCCCCGGCATGCCTGCCGCCAAGGCGCAGGTGCTCGTATCCGGCCTGATCGTGCAGGACGCCGATCCGATCGCCGACGCGGAGGCGCTGGAGCGCTTGGCGCTCTGGGCGCTCCAACGCGTCGCGCCGATCGTCGCCGCCGACCCGCCGGACGGCATCGTGATCGACTCTACCGGCGCGGATCACCTGCATGGCGGCGAAGCCGCCATGATCGAGACCCTGATCGGCCGGCTGGCCATGTCCGGCGTTACGGCGCGCGGCGCGATCGCGGACACCTGGGGCGCTGCCCATGCGCTCGCCCGTTTCGTCGCCGATCCGTCCGTCATCGCGCCGGCGGGGCATGGCGCGGCCGTGATCGATCCGTTGCCGCTTGCCGGGCTGCGCCTGCCGCCCGGCATGGCGGCCGACCTGCGCGTGCTCGGTTTCGAGCGCATCGGCGATCTCCTGGCCCAGCCGCGCGCTCCGCTGATCCTGCGCTTCGGCCCGGAACTCGGCCGGCGCATCAATCAGGCCCTCGGCGAACTGGCCGAGCCGATCGAGCCGATCCGGCCTGCCGACCTGATCGAGGTGCAGCGGACCTTCGCGGAGCCCATCGGCGCGGCCGAGACGATCGCCCGCTATGTCGGCAAGCTCGTCGCGCAGCTCTGCGCCGCGCTCGAGGAAAAGGCCCTCGGCGCCCGCCGTCTCGATCTTCTCTGTCACCGCGTCGACAACCGGATCGAAGCGGTCCGGGTCGGCATGGCGCAGCCGGTGCGCGACATCAAACGTCTGACCCGCCTCTTGTGCGACCAGATCGAGCAGATCGATCCGGGCTTCGGCATCGAACTCATGGCGCTGGCGGCCACGATCGCCGAGCCGCTTCAGCGCCGACAGATCGCCAGCAGCCTGATCGAGGTCGCGACGCCGGACATCTCCGATCTCGTGGACACTCTCGCCAACCGCGTCGGCGAGCGGGCGATCTATCGGGCCGCGCCCGTCGCCAGCGACGTGCCGGAGCGCTCCGTCTGCCGTATCCCGGCCATGTCGCCCGATACCGGCGCGACATGGCCGAGCCATTGGCCGCGGCCGATCCGGCTTCTCCCGCATCCGGAGCGCATCGAGGCGATCGCGCTCCTGCCGGATCATCCGCCCGTCTCCTTCACATGGCGCGGCGTGCGCCGCCGTGTGAAGCGCGCGGACGGTCCCGAGCGCATCCATGCGGAGTGGTGGAAGCGCGACGCCGAGCTTGCCGCGATCCGCGACTATTTCCGCGTCGAAGACCCGTCTGGCGAACGCTACTGGATTTACCGCGCGGGCAATGGCGAGGACCCCGAGACGGGCTCCCACCTCTGGTATCTCCATGGGGTGTTCGGATGAGCGATCCCGGTTACGCCGAGCTACAGGTGACGAGCCATTTCAGTTTCCTGCGCGGCGCATCGTCCTGCGACGAGCTGTTTGCGCGCGCCGCCGAACTCGGCATCGAGGCGCTGGCCGTGGTCGATCGCAACAGCCTCGCCGGCATCGTGCGCGCCCACGAAGCCGCAAAGGCGACAGGCGTGCGCCTCGTCGTCGGCTGCCGGCTCGACCTCACGGACGGCCCGTCGATCCTCGTCTACCCGACCGATCGGCTCGCCTATTCGCGGCTGTGCCGCCTGTTGTCGCTGGGCAAGAAGCGCGCCGGAAAGGCCAAATGCGATCTGCGGTGGCCCGATCTCGTCGCCTATGGCGAGGGCTTGATCGCTGTGCTCGTGCCCGACATGGCTGACGAGGAGTGCGGCTTCCATCTGCGCCGGCTGCGCGAGGCCTTCGGCGACCGCGCCTATATGGCCTTGACGCTGCGGCGGCGGCCCAACGACCAGCTCCGGCTTCACGAGCAGTCGAACCTCGCGACACAGATGCGCGTGCCGACGATCGTCACCAACGACATCCTGTTTCATGATCCCGACCGACGCATTCTTCAAGATGTTGTCACCTGCATCCATCACGGCGTCACGATCGACGAGCTGGGCGATCGCCGCGAGCGGCATGCGGATCGCTATCTCAAACCGCCCGCCGAGATGCACCGCCTCTTCGCGCGTTATCCCGAGGCGCTCGCGCGGACGCTAGAGATCGTGCGGCGCTGTGCCTTCTCCATGGACGAACTGCGCTACCAGTACCCGGAGGAGCGCGACGATCCCTCGCTGACGCCGCAGCAAACGCTCGCGAAGCTGACCTGGGAAGGCGCGGAGCGGCGCTACCCGGAGGGCGTGCCAGAGAACGTCGTCACCTCGTTGAAGCACGAGCTGGCGCTGATCGAGAAACTCGACTACGCGCCATATTTCCTCACCGTCAATTCCATCGTGCAATTCGCCCGCTCGCGCGACATCCTCTGCCAGGGCCGCGGCTCGGCCGCCAATTCGGCGGTCTGCTATGTGCTCGGCATCACGAGCATCGATCCCGGTCGCAATGATCTCCTCTTCGAACGGTTCATTTCGGAAGAGCGACGCGAGCCGCCCGACATCGACGTCGATTTCGAACACGAGAGGCGCGAGATCGTCATGCAGTGGGTGTTCGACGCCTACGGCCGCGACCGCGCCGCGCTCTGCTCAACGGTCATCCGCTACCGCACCAAGGGCGCGTTGCGCGACGTCGGCAAGGCCCTCGGCCTGCCCGAGGACCTGATCTCGACGCTCTCCGGCCAGGTCTGGGGCTGGTCGGAGGAGGGCGTCTCGAAGGGCCAGGTCGAACAGCTCAATCTCAATGCGTCCGACCGGCGCCTGCGCCTGACCCTCGACCTCGCCCGGCAGTTGCAGGGCGCGCCGAGGCACCTGTCGCAGCATCCCGGCGGGTTCGTCCTCACCCAGGACCGGCTCGACGATCTCGTGCCGATCGAGCCGGCGGCGATGGCCGACCGCCAGGTGGTGGAATGGGACAAAGACGATGTCGACGCGCTCCGATTCATGAAGGTGGACGTGCTCGCGCTCGGGATGCTGACCTGCATGAAGAAGGGCCTCGACCTTCTGGCCGAGCACAAGGGCGCCAACCTCGATCTCGCGACCATCCCGCCCGAAGATCCGCGCACCTATGCGATGATCAGGCGCGCCGACACGCTCGGGACGTTCCAGATCGAATCCCGCGCGCAGATGTCGATGCTGCCGCGCCTCAAACCCCGGACCTATTACGATCTCGTCGTGCAGGTCGCGATCGTCAGGCCCGGTCCCATCCAGGGCGACATGGTGCACCCCTATCTGCGCCGTCGCGAGGGGCTGGAGCCGGTTCACTATCCCAAGCCCGAACTGGAAAAGGTGCTCGGCAAGACGCTCGGCGTCCCGCTCTTTCAAGAGCAAGCCATGATGGTCGCGATCACCTGCGCCAACTTCACACCGGGCGAGGCCGACATGCTGCGCAAGTCGATGACCACTTTTAAACATACGGGCGGCGTCAGCGCGTTCCGGGCCAAGCTCATCGACGGCATGATCGACAACGGCTACGAGCGCGACTTCGCGGAGGCGACCTTCCGCCAGCTCGAAGGCTTCGGCTCTTACGGATTTCCGGAAAGCCACGCAGCCTCTTTTGCGCTGATCGCCTACGCCTCCGCCTGGCTCAAATGCTGGCACCCCGACGTCTTCGCCGCGGCGCTGCTCAATTCACAGCCCATGGGCTTTTACGCGCCCGCCCAAATCGTGCGCGACGCCCGCGAGCACGGCGTCGAAATCCGGCCGGTCTGCGTGAATGCGTCCCGCTGGGACTGCACGCTGGAGCCGACCGGCGACGAGGATCGCTTCGCTGTGCGCCTGGGGCTGCGCATGGTGAAGGGCCTCGCCAACGCCAATGCCGCCGCGATCGTCGCGGCGCGGGCGGGCCAGCCCTTCGCTTCCGTCGACGACCTCTGGCGCCGTGCCGGCGTGCCGCAGGCCGCGCTCGTCCAGCTCGCCGAGGCCGACGCCTTCCGGCCGGCTTTCGGGCTCGCCCGGCGCGAGGCGCTCTGGGCCATCCGCGGCCTGCGCGACGAGCCGCTGCCGCTCTTCGCGGCCGCGACCGCGCGTGAAGCCGAGATCGTGCCCGAGATCGACGAGCCGTCCGTCTCGCTTCGCCCGATGACGGCCGGCAGCGAGGTGGTGGAGGACTACGGCCATACCGGCCTGTCGCTGCGCGCGCATCCGGTCTCCTTCCTGCGCGAGGACCTGCGCCGCCGGCGCATCGTCTCGCTGGCCGAGGCGATGGACGCCCGCGACGGCCGCTGGCTCGAAGCCGCCGGCATCGTCCTTGTCCGGCAAAGGCCCGGCTCCGCCAAAGGTGTGCTGTTCGTCACGCTGGAGGACGAGACCGGCATCGGCAATCTCGTCATCTGGCCGAAGGTCTTCGAGGCGAACCGCCGCACGCTGCTGTCGGCCGGCATGCTCGCGGTACGCGGCCGCATTCAGCGTGAAGGCGCCGTCGTGCATCTGGTCGCGCAGCGCATCACCGACCTCTCGGCCGATCTGGCGAGCGTCGGCGCCCGCGACGCCGCCTTTCCATTGCCCCACGGACGCGGCGACGAATTCCACCACGGCTCGCCGTCGCCCGATCCGCGCGGCCTGCCACCGCGATCGTTCAAGGGCCGCACCTTCACAGACAATTACGGTCATATCCGCCAGATCGCCGTGAAGGGTCGGAATTTCAAATGATCTTTCCATCCAAGGTTCGCCGCACGACAGCCGCATTTACATTGGTCATTCTTGAGTATTTGTTCAGTTGCAACGCGCACTGGCCGATAAACAACTAACGACGCCCAAAGAAAGTGAATTCATGCCGTCTTCCTCGAAGCAAACTGAGCAAATAGCTACATGGAAGCAGGCCTTTCGCGACGAGACGACGGGAATACACAAAACCGTCCGCGACCTCATCTGGAACTACGCGGCATTTCGGACGACGATCCGGATTGTCAGGCTCGCAAACGAAAAGCGTGAAGAGCATCCGCGCCTCAATCAGATGCTGTTCGATCTGATTTCAGATGGCTACTGGTCGAGCCTGCTCGTAGGGATCAGACGTCTGCTCGACAAAGGACCCATAAAGGGGCCGAAAGGAGTCTACTCCATCCGGTCGGTCGTGAAAGACGTTGAGCAGTCTCGCCCCTGGCTAACGCGCAGGAAATATATCGAGGAGGTCCTTGAGGCGCGGTATGACCTCACACCGATGCTTGAGGAGCAGCATCAGAGATTGATCGCCGCGAAAGGGGCGGCGACCTGGGGAGACCCTGACCTCTTCAGGAGCGAGATCGCGCACGAGCAGTTTGATTTCCTAAGCGGCGTTCTGCCGACCGATCGCCGAGCGGACGACCTTATCGATCCGGCCGTCCTGGCCAGGATCGAGAAGCGTTTGGCTTCTCTCGATACCATTGGTGATCACGTCAATTCTCATTTGGCGCATGCAGGAAACCACGAAAGCCGGCAGGGCAAGTCGCTCGCGAACTTCGACATACGAGACGCCCAACGAGCACTCCGCGAGTTGAAGCAGATTTCCGACCTCACCGGCGTCTGGTTCGCAAATGAGGGTGGCGGCGGACTTGCGACATTCATAGGAGATCAATTCGCAGGCCTCGATGAGCCGCTCGTCGACACCGAACAGATCGCTCAACTTCTAGAGCATTGGCGAGAGATCGACCGCGAAGTCGCAAACTGGTCAATCACGCCGAAGGAATTGTAGCCCGTTCTGCTCCTGTGGTCTCCGGAACTGCGCGACAGACCGACCGGCACATTACGCGACCTGCTCGACCGCCAGTGACCCGGCTGGCAGCGGCTTGATCAGCGTTTGGGCCGGGACCGACGGATCGAGCCAGTCAGCCCAGGCTTTCCGTTCCAGAATGACGATCTGGCGATCATGATAGGGCGCGATGTCGGGACCGGGCCCCATCGTCAGCATGGTGAAGGCCTCGCCGACCTCCTTCGTGTCCCGCCAGATGCCCGCGATCCCGAAGATCGGCTCGCCGCTCTTCGTGAATAGCCACTTGTCCTTGCGCTTCTTTCCCTTCTCGGCCGGGTCCGTGAACTCGTAGAATCCATCAGCGACGATGATGCAGCGGTTGGAGGCGAACTCGCGGCCGTCCGAGCGGAAATTGTAGACCGGCCGCTTGTTCTGGCCCGGCCAGCTCCAGCGCCGTTGCACGAGATCGCCTTCGCCGCGCTCGCCCTCGACCGTGCGCACGATCGGCCCGACATCGGTGATCTTGATGTCGTCGCGGGCCTCGATGTTCGGGCGGCCCTCCGAAAACCGTATCTTGATCTTCAGGTCGGCGAACTCCTCGATGATCGAGGAGATGTCGACCTTCAGCCGGTAGTCATTGCACATCGGTCCTCCGTCCGGATCGTCTTTGCCTCGCGATCCTGTTCTTTGATATCGTCGCCCGCTATGAGCGCGACGTCTTTCGACATGGACGCATCGCTCGACGAACGCCGCGTGATCATAAGACTTGCAGGCGGCGAAGTTGAGATGGTGGAGCTGGCCTGGGGTCTGCAACCGCGCGAGCGTGGCGGGCGCTCCGCCACCGTGATCCGCGCCGACGGCCGGACCTTTCCGAGTCATCGCTGCCTCGCCGGCGTCCGAGTTCCGGTTTCGCAGCCGCGGCAGGCACTACGGCTTCGCGCTCGCCGATGGCGACTGGTTCTATTTCGCAGGGATATGGCGGCCTGCGTCGCCGGACTGGCCGGAGGCCTATGCGATCCTCACCACCGAGGCGAACCCCGACGTCGCCCCGTTTCATGATCGGCAGGTGGCGGTGCTGCGCCGTGAGCAGCGCATGGCCTGGCTCGACATGACCTGCCGGGAATCGGAATTGCTTCGTCCCTTGCCGACAGGGTCGTTCAGCGTGTCGGGACTGGACGAGGATGGTGCGCAGGCGAGGTTCGCCTTCTGAAACTCTGATATCCGTATTTCCGTGTTGGCGGCTTTGCAGCTTTGTGGGGAAGGCCTTCCCCCTGGTCGGCACTGCGTTGCCGACGCACCCCCTTCTGCGGGGAGACCCCCAGGCTGTGCAGAAACTCGGCGACGATTCAGTGCGGGTGCGATGACGCGAACTGAATCGAGCGGGGTTCTCAGCCCCGCGACATCAGCGCCCCGGTCCCGAAGGCGTTCGAAGCGCGGATGATGTTGAATGCCAGGACCGAGAGGGCAGCTTCGGCTTTCACCCGCCGCAAACCGCGGGTCAGGAAGCGGCCTCCGCCAGACATTCGCTTGATGGTGCCGAAGGGATGCTCCACCGTGCAGCGCCGGATCGTCATGAGATCAGGGTTCTCGTGAACCCGACGTTCCATCCGATCGAGCGCGCCTTGATCCACGAGCCTGTGAATGGTGCGCTGATATCCTGGCGTACACCGCGGCTTGATGTGGCAAGTCTGGCACGCGGGCGTTCTGTAGCGGATCGCCCGATTTCGGGTATGTTTGCCCTTGGGATGCATGGTTTCACCAGCCGGGCAGCAGATCGTGTCGGTTTCCTCGTCATGGACGAACTGCACAGGGCGGAAGTATTGCGCGCTCATGGCGCCGCGCTTGATCGGAGCCGCTACTCGTACACCGTCTTGCTCGCAGCGCGCGACCTCCTGCGCATTCGAATAGCCTCCGTCCGCCAGCACTTCGAGTTGGTCAACGTCGAGCACTTGCTTTACCGCAATAGCCATTGGATGCAGCAACTGGCTGTCGTTGGCTTCGTTGGCGACGTCGTTGTGAATGATCAGGCCGCTTTCGACATCGACAACACTCTGGAGATTATAGGCTGGGAACTTCGGCGCCCGGCCATATCCCATTGGTCGTGCATCCGGTTCTCCGAAGACCACGACGTTGGTATCATGCTCAGCGAGCTCGGCCTGCCGCTTTTCCAAGCGCTGCTTGCGGCGTTCGAGCGACGCGATCGCGCCGGCAAAAGCCGCGCGATTGACCGTCTGATCGCGCGCGTCCGCCGGGTGTTGATCCGCTATGTTGAGACGGTCGAGATAGTAGGCGATTTCTGTTTCGGTGTGAGCGATGTCGCGTGCCAGACGATCTGCTCCTGCGATGTTCTTCGCGCTGGCAACCGCCCGCATCTTGGTCCCGTCCAGCGCCACCTTGCCGGGAGTGACAAGGCCGTTCTCGCGACAGAATCTGATGAATGCGGCGCCCGTGGCGATGATCGCTTCGGGATTATCGTGCCGGAACGCTGCGATGGTCCGATAGTCCGGGGTCATCCGCCGCATCAGCCAGATGGCCTCCAGGTCGCGCTGGCAGGCGCGCTCCAACTGGCGCGAAGAGCGTAACTGGTTCAGGTAACCCCAGATATACAGCCGCAGCATATCGCCTGGATGATAACCGGGTCGCCCCGTTGCGGCCGAGATAGTGCGCTCAAAGCCAAGCGCCGTGAGATCGAGGGTTTCGACGAAGGCGTCGACGACCCGGACGAGAGATTCCTGCGGCACGTAGTCATCGACGCAGGCAGGTAAAAGAAGCGGCTGGCTTCGGTCATATCCCTCAATAAAGCGTCCCATTGTGCCTCCGTGCCGCAAGTAATGAAGTGTACCATCCTTGGGCAAATAACCCCAGTAAATGCTTGGCAATACGAGCAATATCTACTGCGGTCGCCACCAGAACATATTGCTCGCACCAGTCTGGTGGTAGACAAAGAAGTATCGGGGAACGCGCGCGCTGTCGCACGCTCGGGATGCGGACCATGATGAGGTTCTGGCAAGGTGGAATTGGATGGACTCTGGCTCGCGGTGGCCTTCTTCCTCATCGCACTGATCTATGCGTCGGTCGGCCAGGCCGGGGCGTCTGGCTACATCGCGATCATGGCGCTGGTCGGCTTTGCGCCGTTGGCGATGAAGACGACCGCGCTCGCCCTCAATCTGCTGGTCGCAGCAATCGGGACAGCCATGTTCCTGAAGGCTGGAAGGCTGTCGTGGCGAAGTGTCTGGCCTTTCGCGATCTTGGGCTTCCCGTTCTCGCTGCTTGGCGGATCTGTCCAGCTACCCCCGGATATCTATTATCCGGTCGTCGGGGTGGTTCTCGTCCTGTCGGCCGTCCAGATGGCGCGGACGGCCCTTCGTAGATCTGGATCATCTGCTGACCTGCCAATCGATCCGCCCTTCATCCCGGCACTGGCAACGGGTGCGATCATTGGCTTCATATCCGGCACGACAGGGACCGGAGGCGGCGTATTCCTCGCGCCGGTAATCCTCGCGATGAACTGGGGTACAGCACGCCAGACTGCGGCGACAACCGCCGTCTACAACCTGATGAACTCGGCTGCCGCACTGCTTGGAGCCTATGCCTGGTGGGATCAGATCCCGAGTGCGCTACCCGGGTGGCTGATCGCCGTCGCTGTTGGCGGCTCGCTCGGGGCCTTCATCGGTAGCCGTTACCTACCCGAACTATGGTTGCGCATCATTCTGGCGGTAATCCTTCTCGCCTCGGGCGTGAGGCTGCTGTTCGGGTGACGGCCAGCTTTACCTGTCACAACCGAGTTTCAGCGATCTCCCCACCGTGATGCGATTATCACTGGTTACCAGATGAGGTGAAAACTATGGATCGTCCCGGTCTAGACTTCAGCCCATATGTCGATTAGTCTCGACATATGGAATCAGAAAACGCCATCCTTGCTTTCGCCGCGCTCGCGCAACCGACCCGCCTCGACGTCTTCCGCCTGCTGATGGAGCATGAGCCGGACGGATTGCCCGCGGGCGAAGTCGCCCGCCGGTTGGATGTCCCGCACAACACCATGTCCACGCATCTGGCGACGCTGACGCGCGCCGGTCTGATCGATGCCGAGCGGCACAGCCGCTCGATCATCTATCGGGCGCGGCTTGACGCTGTGCGGGAGCTCGCGGGCTTTCTCGTCAAGGATTGCTGCGGTGGTCGCCCGGAAATCTGCGCGCCGCTGATCGCCGATATTTCCCCTTGCTGCCCACCGCAAACCTTCGCCGCCAAGGAGGCCACCCATGACTGACCGCATCTACAATGTTCTGTTTCTCTGCACCGGCAACTCGGCGCGCTCGATCCTCGCCGAGAGCATCCTGAACAAGGATGGCGAGGGTCGATTTCGTGCCTTCTCTGCCGGGTCGCAGCCGAAGGGCGCGGTCAATCCCTTTGCGCTGAAGGTGTTGCGGAGCTTCGACTACCCCGCCGAGGGCTTCCGCTCGAAAGGTTGGGAGGAGTTTGCCGAGACTGATGCTCCTGTCATGGATTTCGTGTTCACCGTCTGCGACAACGCTGCCGGCGAAGCCTGCCCGGTCTGGCCCGGCCAGCCCATGACCGCCCATTGGGGGATCGAAGACCCCGCCACCGTCGATGGGCCGGACATTCAGAAGGAAGCCGCCTTCGTTGCGGCCTTCCGCTACATGAAGAACCGCATCGCGGCCTTCACGTCCCTGCCGGTCGCCAGTCTCGACAAGGCGTCGCTGCGCACGAAGCTGACCGAGATCGGCCAGTCTGAAGGCGCGTCGTCTCCACGTAACAGCGCGGCGTGAGGCGGCCCATGGACGTTATCATCTATCATAACCTGGATTGCGGCACCTCGCGCAACACGCTGGCAATGATCCGCAATTCGGGCATCGAGCCGCATGTCATCGAATACCTGAAGACACCACCATCAAGGGACATGCTGACCCAGCTTATCACCCGCATGGGCGTATCGGTGCGGGAGCTGCTGCGTGAGAAAGGCACACCCTATGCGGAACTGGGCCTTGGCGACCCGGCGCTGAGCGACGCGCAGTTGCTCGACGCCATGATGGCGCATCCCATCCTGATCAACCGGCCCATCGTCATCAGCCCGAAGGGCGTTCGGCTTTGCCGACCGTCCGAGGACGTGCTCGACCTCCTGCCGCCGCAGCACGGCGCGTTCGTCAAGGAAGACGGCGAGCGCGTGATCGGCGAACACGGCCGGCGCGTCGCAACGGCCTGAGGGGATCCTATGTCTACCTTCGAACGCTACCTGACCCTCTGGGTCGCCCTGTGCATTGTCGTCGGTATCGCACTTGGCCATTTTCTGCCGGGCGCATTTCATGCCATCGGCGCGATGGAAATTGCTAAGGTCAACCTGCCGGTTGCCGTGCTGATCTGGCTGATGGTCATCCCCATGCTGCTCAAGATCGACTTCGCCGCATTGGGCGAGGTCAGCCGGCACTGGCGCGGCATCGGCGTGACGCTGTTCATCAACTGGGCGGTGAAGCCGTTCTCGATGGCGCTGCTGGGCTGGCTGTTCATCGGCTGGCTATTCCGGCCATACCTGCCTGCGGACCAGATCGACAGCTATATTGCCGGCCTCATCATCCTTGCCGCCGCGCCATGCACGGCCATGGTGTTCGTCTGGTCGAACCTCACAAAGGGTGAGCCCCATTTCACGTTGAGCCAGGTCGCGCTCAACGACGCCATCATGGTCGTCGCCTTCGCGCCCATCGTCGGCCTGCTGCTTGGCCTGTCGGCCATCACCGTGCCATGGGGCACGCTGGTGCTTTCGGTCGTGCTCTACATCGTCATTCCCGTCATCATCGCACAGATCATTCGTCGCCGGCTTCTGGCGAGCGGCGGGCAGACCGCGCTTGACAGGCTTCTTGCAAAGCTCGGTCCGGCGTCTCTCGTTGCGCTGCTGGCGACACTCGTTCTCCTGTTCGGGTTTCAGGGCGAGCAGATCATCGCGCAGCCGGCAATCATCGGTCTGCTGGCCGTGCCGATCCTGATTCAGGTCTATTTCAACGCCGGCCTTGCCTATCTGCTCAACCGGCTTGCCGGCGAACAGCATTGCGTTGCCGGTCCCTCGGCGCTGATCGGCGCATCGAACTTCTTCGAACTGGCGGTCGCCGCCGCCATCAGCCTGTTCGGCTTTCATTCGGGTGCGGCGCTCGCCACGGTTGTCGGCGTGCTGATCGAGGTGCCGGTGATGCTCTCGGTCGTCTGGATCGTGAACCGCTCCAAAGGCTGGTATGAACGCGGCGGCAAAGTCTCCAGACTGGCGGAGGCGCATCGCTGATGCCGGACGAGCTTCCCAATCTTGATGCCGGTTGCGCTGATATTCCCGGCATTGACCGGCTGCGCGCAGCAACGCCCTCGACCCATCCACCGCGTATCCTGCTGCTTTACGGCTCGCTCCGGGAGCGATCTTACAGTCGCTTCCTGACATTCGAAGCCGAGCGTCTGCTCAAGCATTTCGGGGCCGAAACACGTATCTTCGATCCGTCCGGCCTGCCGCTGCCGGATGGGGCTGAGGTCAACCATCCCAAGGTGCAGGAACTGCGCGAGCTCTCGCTCTGGTCAGAAGGTCACGTCTGGACCAGCCCGGAGCGTCACGGTGCGATGAGCGCGGTGATGAAGGCGCAGATCGACTGGATTCCCCTTTCGGTCGGCGCGGTAAGGCCGACGCAGGGCCGGACACTCGCCGTCATGCAGGTCTCCGGCGGCTCGCAGAGCTTCAACGCCGTTAACCAGATGCGCGTGCTCGGCCGTTGGATGAGGATGGTCACGATCCCTAACCAGTCCTCCGTCGCCAAAGCCTTTCAGGAGTTCGACGAGGCGGGCCGGATGAAACCGTCCTCCTATTATGATCGAGTGGTCGACGTGATGGAGGAACTGATGAAGTTTACGCTTCTGACGCGCGACGTCTCACCCTACCTGACTGACCGCTATTCCGAGCGAAGGGAGAGCGGCGAGGCCCTGATGCGGCGAGTCAATCTGACGGCCGCAACCTGAAATCCAAACAACGCCGTTCGTATCTTATCGTCGGCGAAAGTGATCAATCAACGAGACCGAGTGAATGGATCAAAGCCACCGGCAGTCAAAGGCCAGCGTCGCCGAAGTTTTCTGCGTTTTCCTGAAGCTGGGGCTCACCTCCTTCGGCGGTCCGATCGCGCATCTGGGGTATTTCCGGGACGAATTGGTGACGCGAAGAAAATGGCTGAACGAAAGCGCCTATGCAGACTTGGTGGCGCTATGTCAGTTCCTGCCCGGCCCGGCCTCCAGCCAGGTTGGCTTTGCGCTTGGCCTGACGCGGGCGGGATGGCTCGGCGCATGTGCGGCTTTCCTCGCCTTCACCCTACCATCGGCCCTGATCCTTCTCGCGCTCGCCATGACGGCAACGCGGCTCGAAAGCCCGCTTGCGCTTGGCGCCTTGCATGGTCTCAAGATCGTCGCGGTCGCCATCGTCGCGCAAGCCGTGTGGGGCATGGCGAAAAATCTTTGCCCCGACAAGGAGCGCGCCACCATCGCGGTCGTGGCCGTGTTTCTGCTTGCCTGGGCGCCGGGCGCCATCGGAATGATGGTCGCCATACTTCTGGGTGCAATTGCCGGGTTGGTCCTCAGCAAGGGAAAGGTCGCGGTCGGCGACCCTCTGCCGGTCCCTGTCTCCCGCAAGGCCGGCCTGACAGCCTTTGCACTGTTCGCCGCTTTGCTGATTGGCCTGCCGATCCTGGCCGGGCAAGCGCAAGGATGGGCGCTCGCCGACAGCTTCTACCGCGCGGGCTCGTTGGTTTTCGGCGGCGGCCATGTGGTGCTGCCGCTCTTGCAGGCCGAAACCGTTACGCCGGGATGGGTGTCCGACGACGCCTTTCTTGCGGGCTATGGCGCGGCGCAGGCCGTGCCGGGACCGCTCTTCACCTTCGCCGCCTGGCTCGGGGCGGTAATGGGACCGGCGCCGAACGGCGCGGCCGGCGCCGCAATCGCGCTTGTCGCACTCTTCCTGCCGGGCTTCCTGATCCTGATCGGCGCGCTGCCCTTCTGGGATCAGTTGCGCCGCACGATATGGGCGCAGTCGGCTATGCAAGGCGCCAACGCCTCAGTCGTCGGGATCCTGGGCGCGGCGTTGTATACGCCTGTCTTCACCAGCGCGGTCGGCGGCATGCCCGATTTCGCGTTGGCCCTGGTTTGCTTCGTGGCGCTGATGGCCTGGAAAGTCCCGCCATGGGTTGTCGTATTGCTGGCCGCCGTGGGCGGAGCTGCGCTTGGCCTGATGATGTGAGGCAGTTTTGGAAAGCTCTCGAGCGTTTAGTTTGTTGGACCGAGGACATTGACCGAACCAAAGCTGACTCGCCGGGTCGCCACTTGGGCGTAGCGTCCAAGCTCAGCGACATCAGGATGAGTTTCTGCACAGCCTGCCCCGCAACGCCCCCTGAGAGTGAGAGTGCGGACGGGTTTGCCGGTAGAGTAGGGATGAAGCGCCTTACCTCGTCACCGAGGCAGGTTTCTTCATCCCCCGCTCCGAACCGGACGTGCGAGTTTCCCCGCATCCGGCTCTCCATGCGTGGCATGTGCCACGGGTGGCCCTCATAATGTTTCGAGGGCGCGGGTTGCTTCCCAGAATTTGTCAGCTCCCTTCAGGAAGCGCTCATCCGGGTCGTCCCATCCGTTCGGTATGCGTAGGCCTCGGTCCGGGTATCGCAGGCGTTTGGTGTCGGCGAACCGGGCGAGTTTCTTCGCGCCCGATTGCCAACCGCCGTCTTTCCCGGTTCCCGGCACGGTATATATACGACGCAATGTCCTTCCAGACGCCTTGCCGTGTTTCTTGCCGAGCCAGGATTTCAGGCGCCAGTACAGCCACCAGTCGAGCTTGCCGAACTCCTTCCCTGATCGTGTAGCGTATCGGTAGTAGTTTCGCCAGCCGACGATGACCGGGTTGAGGTTATCAACTAGTGCGGCAAGGGTGACGCCAGTTGGCGTTTCCCGCACTCGGGCCTTGATCTTGTCGCGGAGGAACTGTGGCTTGCCCTTCGGAATGAAGAGCATGCCGACATACCGTCCTGTGGATGGCATCTTTTCCTGCGCAACCCGGTAGCCGAGAAAGTCAAAGCCTTCCCGGACATCGGTGATCTTGGTCTTCTCCATCGATAACTCCATGCGCAATTCCTCTTTCAGGAACTGCGCCAGCGCCAGACGCTCGTCTTCGGCATCCTTCTGAGTTCCCTGCACGAGGACGACAAAGTCGTCCGCGTATCGCACCACGTAGAACCCCGGACGACCACGTTGGTAGTCGGTCTGTAGGCGCTGTCGCGCCCGCACCGGTGTTTTATCCCGTGGATTGGGAATCCAGCGCCGGTATCGCTCATCGATGGCCGTCAGGTAGACATTGGCCAAGAGCGGCGAGACGATGCCCCCTTGCGGGGTTCCGGTTACCGGATGCCGACGATTGCCCTCGATCATGATGTCGGCTTTCAGGAAAGCGAGGACGAGTCGCAGGACCTTCCGGTCCCGAATGTGTCGTCGCACCCGTTCCATCAGCACATGATGATCGATGGCGTCGAAACACCCCTTGATGTCCCCTTCAATTACAAACCGGGTCCGTGAAGGACCAGCCTTTGTCGGGTCCAGTCTGTGACGCACCTTTGCGAGTGCGTCGTGGGTGCTCCGACCGGGGCGAAAGCCGTATGAGGTCGAATAGAAATCCGCCTCGAAGATCGGCTCCAGCACCAATTTGAGCGCCATTTGGACTAGTCGGTCTTTGAGCGTGGGAATGCCTAAGGGGCGGAACTTTCCCGGTTTGCCCGGCTTCGGGATCAACCTCTGCCGGACAGGTTCAGGCCGGTAAGTTCCCTGCCGCAGGTCTTGCCGGATTTCCTCCAGAAAGCCTGCGACCCCATCGGGACGCCCTTCGACCGCCTTACGCGTCACGCCGTCCGTGCCCGGTGTGTTGCTGCCCCTGTTACGGGCCAGCCGTTGCCAGGCATGAAGCAGCGTGCCGCGGTCGCATACGATATTGAACAGATCCGCGAACCTCCTTTCGGGGGACGCGGCACTCCACCGATACAGCTTGCGCTGCATGTCGAGAATGAACTCGGTATTCACCGTGTCGGACATTGACGTCCATCTCCTGCTTGCAAAATGTATCCACTGCCCGCCTTCGCCATGTGGACGGCTTTCCCGCCCTCGGACTACTACGCGGGCTCCGCCCCCGCTGCGCGCGATCGCCGGTCGCTTCGGCCAGCCGTCCCGGAAGGACGGCAACGCGTGCGGGTTCCCAAGTTCCACCAACTGCCCCTTGTCCGCTGTAGGAGCCGACTCTACCCCGTGTGGAATCCGGCTTCCGGGCCTTGCAGGCTTTCCCGGAGGCTGACACCGGGTTGCTCCGATGTCCCTGACGCGCGCCCATCAATCGCGCGTCGGCGCTCCACAAGTCTTTCGACTGCCCCACCCACTTCCGAGTCGGTGCGGCGCCCTCTGACGGGGCTTCGGCCATCGGTTCGGTTTCCCTCTCCATGGCGGACTGGCTGGCCGGGCCGTTATCGGGATCGGAAGTTCCCTCACGCCCGGCGTTAGCGGGTTCTGCTGATTTATGGCCTTCCGGAAGCACCCGGACGGCCTCACCCGCTCGCTTCGCGCCCCACGCTGCACCGTGTGGCGGGAGGGTTTCTCACCCCTCGGGGTTGGTTGGTAGCTTTGCCTCTGTGTTAAAACTCCTTTCCTTTCAAAGAGTTAGAGGGCTGTGCTTGGCGCACTGACGGGTTGAGGACTGGAGGAGAGGCCTCCGGCGCCCGTCGCGGAGAACCGCGATGTCCAGACATGACCGCACCACGCGCACCGGCCAGGACCGGGCGAACCTCTATGACGAAATCACCGGCAAGATCGTCGCCGAGCTCCAGGCTGGCCGCTTCCCATGGGTCCAGCCCTGGGGCACGTCGGCCGCGAAAGCCCCGCTCGGCCTGCCGAGGAACGCCAGCAGCGGCCGCAATTACAGCGGCATCAACATCCTGATCCTCTGGGGCGCAATCGTTCAGCACGGCTTCCCCGGACAGGGCTGGCTCACCTATCGCCAGGCGGCGGCGCTCGGCGGCAATGTCCGCAAGGGCGAGCGCGGCACCACCGTCGTCTATGCCGACCGCTTCGTCCCCGAGGACGAGAAGCGGCGCGCCCGCGAGACCGGCGAGGACGCGCAGGCGATCCCGTTCCTCAAACGCTTCACCGTCTTCAACACGGCGCAGTGCGAGAACCTGCCCGACGACATCGCCGTCGCGGTCCCGCCGCCGCCTCCCGGCCTGATCGAGCCGAGGGTCGAGGCGCTCATCAGGGCGACCGGCATCGACTTCCGCATCGGCGGCGACCGGGCCTTCTACGTCCCGGCCGACGACTATGTGGTCGTACCTCCGCCTCAAGCCTACTTCGACCCGATCAATTGGCACCGCACGGCCCTGCATGAGATCGGGCACGCCAGCGGCCACCACAGCCGGTTGAACCGCGATTTCTCGACCTCCTTCGGCACGAAGAAATACGCCTTCGAGGAGTTGGTCGCGGAGATGAGCGCTGCTTTCTGCTGCGCATCGCTCGGCATCGTCCCGACCGTGCGCCACGCCGACTATATCGGTTCCTGGCTGGACGTCCTTCGCGAGGATTCCCGCGCCGTCGTCCGCGCCGCCAGCCAGGCCAGCAAGGCGGCCGACTGGATCTTGTCTTTCCTGCCGGAAGACGACGCCGGTTCGATCGCTGGCGAGCCCTCCGTCGACAGGAGGGCGGCATGATCCTCGCGACACGCCCGCCGCGCCGACGCCTGCTTGCCGATGGTTGCCAGGGCGATCTCGACCATGGCGCTGCCGCCGCTCACCACAACCGATACTCTTCCATCGTGCCGCCAGCCCCCGCGCAGTGCCAACGGCGTTGCCGTTCCCTCACGGGACGCCTTTGGCCGCCCGCCTCGGTGACTCTCCGCAGATTCCTGGGGCCGCTCGGAGCCGTACCGCTCGCGGCGAGCGGAAGCAGGCAGGAGGTCTCCATGCGTAGCTCGACGACCATCGAACCCGTCTTCGTTTTCGGCTCCAATCTCGCGGGTCGCCACGGCAAGGGCGCGGCCCTCTGGGCTCGCCGGCACCGTGGCGCGATCTACGGCCAGGGCGTCGGGCCGCAGGGACGCGCCTATGCGATCCCCACCAAGGATCGCGGGCTGCGCGTCCTGCCGCTGGCCGTGATCCGCGGCCATGTCGACGACTTCCTCGGCTACGCCCGCGGCCTCGCGAATACGCGCTTCGAGGTCACGCCCATCGGCTGCGGTCTGGCGGGCTATCGCCCGGACCAGATCGCCCCGATGTTCGCTGACGCGCCGGCGAACGTCATCCTGCCGGACGCATTCCGCGCCGTGCTGGCCGCGTCGCCACGGAGGAGGCCATGATGACGCGGGAGGCGCTGCGCGCCGCCTTGGCGCGCATGGAAGCGAGCCTCGCCGACAGCCGGCGCAATCTCGCGCTCGCCGAGAGCGCGTTGTCGCGCCGCGCCGAAACCGAGGCCATCCGTCGGCGGCCGAAGGCGCGGCATTATCACCGCCGGATGAGCCGATGGACCGGAGCCGACGAGGCCGAGTACCGCCGCATCCTCGACGGACTGCTGGCGATCGCCGGCCCCGATCTCGACCGGCTGCGGCGCAGGATCGGCCGGCAGGACGCCGCGATCGCGGCGCTGCGCCGGAAATACGGGGTGAACGAGCCGCTGCCGTCTCCGCCTGCCTGGTGACGCGGTGCGGGCGGCGGCGTTCGAGAGTGAGAGAGGGGATGGGGATTTCGTGACGGGTTGATAGCGGAGAGAGAGGCTCTCGGCGCCCGTCGCGGAGTAACCCATCATGGCCCGAGCCAAGAAGAAGCCCGTCCTCGAATTGATCGAGTTCTCGCGGGCGCGCGACATCCCCTTCAACCGCATTCGTCTGTCGAACGACAATGTGCGCGAAACCGACGTGGAAGCCGGTCTCGACGATCTCGCCGATGACGTCGAACGCCGCGAAGATCTGATCCAGGGCATCAATGTCCGTGCTATTCTCGATGCTGACGGCAACGAGACCGGCGATTTCGAGACGCCCGCCGGCGGCCGCCGCTTCCGCGTGATAGCCCGCCTCGTCGAGAAAGGCCGCTTCGCCGAGGACGGCCTGATCCCCTGCATCGTGAAGAAGGCCAATGCCAAGACTTTGGCGGTCGACGACTCGCTCGCCGAAAACACGTTCCGGCTTGCCCTTCATCCGCTCGACCAGTTCAAGGCGTTCAAGCGGATGGTCGATGGCGGCATGACCAAAGCGGAGGTCGCGAGTGCTTATTTCACTACGGAGCGCTATGTCGATCAGCGCCTCGCGCTTGCCAAGGTCTCGCCCACGCTCCACCAGGTCTATGCCGAAAACGGCATGACGCTCGCGACGCTGGAGGCGTTCACCGCCCACCCGGATCACGCGCGCCAGGAGCAGGTCTGGGATGCCATCAGGCAGTCCCATTATCGCGAGCCCTGGCGCATCCGGAACATGCTGACCGAGACCAGCGTCGCCGCCTCCGACAAGCGCGCCCGCTTCGTCGGCCTCGACGCCTACGTGGCGGCGGGCGGCCCGCTCTTGCCGCGCTATCTCTTCGATGACGACGAGGAAGGCTGGCTGGACGACGTGCCGCTCCTCGATCGACTGGTCACGGAGAAGCTGAAGTCCGTCGCCGAGGAGATAGCCGCCGAGGGCTGGAAGTGGATCACGGTCGATCTCGAGCTTCCTTACGGCTACGACTACGACCTTCGCGCGATCACCCCCACCTTCGCCGAACTAACCGGTGAGGAGCGGGCCGCTCGCCAGACGCTCCGCGACGAATATGACCGGATCGAAGCCGAACATGAAGCCGACGACGAGCTGCCGGACGAAATCGATCAGCGCCTCGGCGAGATCGAAGAGCAGCTCGAAGCCTTCGAGCGCCGCCCTGCCATCTTCGATCCCACCGACATCGCCATCGCCGGCGTCTTCGTCACCGTAGATGAGGATGGCGAACTCGTTGTCGATCGCGGCTGGGTCCGTCCGGAGGACGAGCCGACCGCGACCGTCGAAGGCAAAACGCCGGAGATCGAGGGCGACGGGGATGCGGGCGGGGTTTCCGCGCCCGACGTCCGGCACACCGCCATCACGGTCGGCGGTCAGCCGGTCGAGTCCGACGAGGAAGAAGACACGATCAAGCCTCTTCCCGAACGTCTCGTGGCAGAGCTGACGGCGCATCGCACCGTGGCGCTGGCCGATGCGGTGGCCGCCAATCCGCACATCGCCATGACGGCGCTCCTGCATCGGCTCGTGCGTGATCGCTTCAAGCAGTCCACGAAAGGCTCAGCCGTCCGGGTTTCCGTCCAGGAGGTATATTTCCCTGAGCAGGGCATCGACCTCAAGGACAGCCCTTATGCGAAGTCGGTCGCCGAGCGGCACGCGGGATGGAAGGCGGACGTGCCAACCGATCCCGATGCGCTGTGGGATTGGCTGGACGCGCTCGATGACGCCAGCCGCATGGCGCTACTCGCTCATTGCGTCTCGTTCGGCATCAACGCGCTCTACGAGCGGCCGAATCCGCACAGCGCGACCGGTATTTCCGAATACGACCTTCGGAACCGCATGACCGAAGCCGACCGCCTTGCACGCGCGACCGGGCTCGACATGGCGGAAGCCGGTTTCCGGCCGACCGTCACGAACTACCTCGGCCGCGTAACCAAACCTCGCATCCTCGACGCCGTTCACGAGGCGCTTGGTGAGGAGAATGCCCGCCTGATCGACCATCTGAAAAAGGCCGACATGGCGCGGGAGGCCGAACGTCTCCTTGCCGACTCCGGTTGGCTGCCGGAACCGCTTCGCCTCCTCGTTGAGGAACCGGGCGTCGAGACCCCGGTGGATTCCGACGAGGACGACGTCGCCCTGCCGGAATTCCTCGCCGGTGACGATGACGCGGGCGCGACCGATGCGACCGACGATCCGGCGGTTCTCGTCGCCGCCGAATGATGCGCTCCAGCGGGGCGGCTTCGGTCGCCCCGATTTTCCTTCCCCTTCCACTCCAAGGCCCGGCATCCCGCCGGGCCGTTTTCGTTTCAGGAGACCTTGTTCATGTCCGCTGCTCTCATCTTCGACGTCGCGCCGCTCGGTTCACTCGTCGCCTATTCCGACGGTACGGCCAAGCCGCCGGCTCGTTTCACCAGGAAACTCGCTGCGTGGGAACGCCGTAACGGCGCCGGCCGCCTCGTGCGCAAGGAGCCGGCCCGCGAGCGGCCGACCTATTCGAGCCCGCCATGCTTCACGCTGCACGAAGGCGATTTCGGTGAGGGTGGCATCATCCTCGTTACGATCATGCGGACTTACGGCATCGACAGCGACCTCACTTTCCGCGTGGTCGAGCGACCGAAGGTCGGCCAGGTACGCGTGCTGCAGCACGTCGGCGAAAACGCCGAGCTGATCCACCTCGCGCAGAACCGCGAAGCCGCTGAGCTCTGGCTGGCGAAGGCCGGATACAGCCGCGCCCGCCTCGAAGAGGTGACGGCCGACGAGATCGGCGCCGATGACGTTGAAGGTCGGGCAGCCGCCTGATCAGCGACGGCGAGCCAGACAGGCGATTTCATCTTTCGGCCCGGCTCTCCACAGGAGACCGGGCCTTTTCCTGTTTCAGGAGGCTACCATACGTTCATAGGCGATGAGCCGGAGATGCTGCCCGCCATTCACGGTGAGCTAGGAGTGATCGAAATCGACGGGCTGTTACGATACCAACCGAACCGATGCGCAGTGGGAGCCGGTCGCGCCGCCTATGATCCCGGACGTCTGGCCCGAAGCACCAGGCTTCCGTCCAACCCAAGGCTTGGCGAGACGGCCCAAAAACCTTCCTGGCACGGGACGAGGCGTTCGCCGCGATGTGGTTCAACTCGCTCCATCGGCGATTACTGCCGCAAGAAGCTCGGGATGTGTGAGCATTGCATCATGTGGCGCATCGATCTCGACATAACGCCAACCATCGGCGCGGGCGCGAAATGCCGATCGCTCCAGAAGAGCGCCAGGGGCCTGCGTGCAACGGATATAGGTCCTGTCTGGAACCGAGAGCGGCGGCAGGCGGATCGGCTCGAAATAGGTTCCGACCGGCTGCGCCGTGAGCCGTTCATCGACCCATGCACGGTCCGCATCGGCAACGCCGAAATTGACCGATGGTAACGGCGGAATATGCCAGTTCTCATCGCGCGATGCATGGGCCGTGTAGGCCTCGATCAGGTGCGGCGCGTGGTCGAGGAGTTTTTCGCCATCTTGCGGCAGGAAGGCGTCGAGCAGAACGAGATGGGATACGAGATCGCCAAGCCGGGCGGCGGCGGCTGTTGCCGGGAAACCACCATAGCTATGTCCCACCATCGTGATGGCTTTCCAGCCGGAAGCTCGAACATGGGCGATGACGTCCTCGATATGGGCGGACAGATCGATCTGCCGGGACAAGAGATCGGCGCGTTCGGCAAGGCCGGACAAGGTGAGCGCGCCGGCATCGTGCCCCGCCGCGCGGAGGTGATCGATCACCCGCTGCCAGCACCAGGCGCCATGCCATGCACCATGAATAAGGACGAAGGCAGTCACGATGCGTCCTCCGACCCATCGACCCGCGCATAGACGACGAGCCGCAGATGCTGCCCGCCGTCGACGGTGAGCGAGGTGTGCTCGAACTCCACAGGCTGTCCCTCCACCCTGATCGTGAGTGTTCCCGTGCAGGGCGCATGAACGTCCTGATCGCGCCACCAGCCCTTGAACTCAGGCGAAGCCGCTTCCAGCTCCGCGATCAGTCCCTTGGCGTCAGCGTCATCGCGCGCGGCCGCGAAATCGCGGCGGAAGCTGGCGAGCATGGCCGGGGCCTGTGTTTCCCAATTGACGAAGGCATCGCGCAAGGCCGGATCCGTGAACAGCAGCCAAAGGAGATTGCAGCGCCCGGAGACGTGTCGGCCGAAGCCGAACAGGCAGTCGGCGGATGGGTTGAAGGTCAACACGTCCCATCGCAGGTTGATGATGTAGGCTGCATGAGGCGCAAGATCGTCCACCAGCCTGCCAGCCAGTGAGGGCACGGTGCAGAAGGTCTTGCCGGGCTCCGCTGGCGGGCGCTCGTGGGCAAGCAGGAACAGGTGTCGCCGCTCAGCCGCATCGAGCTTTAGAACGCGGGCGAGATTGTCGAGGAAGTCGGCGGACACGCCGATCTCGCGCCCCTGTTCGAGCCATGTATACCAGGTGACGCCGACGCCTGCGAGCGCCGCCACCTCCTCGCGCCGCAGCCCCGGCGTGCGCCTGCGCCTGCCGCCGGGCAGACCGGCATCTTCCGGCGTCAGCCGCTCCCGGCGGGTTCGCAGGAACCCCGCCAGTTCGGATCGGGTGCGGTCAAGTGCGCGCATGGCTTAGCCTATGACAGAAAGTAACAGCATAAGAGGGTAAATTGTAACCGAATGAAGTTCATGGAATCCCTACTGCGTCATTACCAGAGGACGCAAGATGAATTCCGACGCCTGCACAGCCGAACCGCTTTCTTCCGTATCTGCTGAGACCACCCGACGGCCGCCATGGCTCGGTTTGTCGATCCTGCTGCTTGCGGGGTTCGTGACGATCTTCGACCTCTTCGTGGTCAATGTCGCCATTCCATCCATGCAGGCAGAGCTTGGAGCGAGCCTGTCGCAGATCGGTTTCATCGTCGCGGGTTACGAGCTGGCCTTCGGCGTCCTTCTCGTCACGGGCGGAAGACTTGGCGATCTTTACGGACGACGGCGGCTGTTCATGGTCGGCATGGCGGGTTTCACCTTGGCGTCGTTCCTCTGCGGGATTGCACCGACCGTCGAGGTGCTGATCGGTGCGCGGGTAGCGCAGGGGCTGGCGGCGGCTCTGCTCTTCCCGCAGGTCTATGCCTCGATCCGCGTGAACTTCTCCGGCGACGACAGCCGCCGCGCCTTCGGCTTCTTCGGCATGACGCTCGGCCTTGCCGCCATCGCCGGGCAGATCGTCGGCGGGTTTCTCGTAGAAGCGAACATCCTCGATCTCGGCTGGCGCACCATCTTCCTCATCAACGTGCCCATCGGGGCCATTGCAATGCTGATGGCACGCTTCATCCCCGAAACGATTTCCCCCGACCGCCCGGCGCTAGACTGGCCGGGCGTGGCGCTGGTCAGCCTCGGTCTGACGCTCTTGCTCGTGCCGCTGATCGAAGCCCCGAGCTATGGCTGGTCGCTCTGGAGCTTTCCCGCGCTCGCCGCGGCCGCCATCCTGCTTGTCGCCTTCTATCGTCATCAGGAATGCCGCCGCAAAGCCGGCCACCAGCCGCTGGTGGACATGGCGCTGATGCGCCAGCCGCGCTTCGCGCAAGGCGGTCTTTTGGTGCTGCTGATTTATTCGACGGCTTCCTCCTTCTTTCTCTGCTTCGCGCTTCTGGTGCAGACCGGCTTCGGTCTCAGCCCATTCGAGGCCGGCAGCGTCTTTGTCCCGTGCTCCATCGCATTCGTAATCCTCTCACTCAGCGCACCGCGCCTCGTCGCGCGCTTCGGAACACCCGCGATCGCCGCAGGGGCGCTGGTCTATGCAGTCTCGTTCGGCGTGCTTATCGGCCAGGTCTGGATCACCGGGGCCGATCTCGTCGTCGCGCATCTCATCCCGGCACTGATCGTCATCGGCGGAGCGCAGGCAATGATAATGACGCCGCTGCTCAATCTCGTGCTCGGCTTTGTGGAGGAGCAGCAGGCCGGCATGGCGTCAGGCGTCATCTCGACTCTCCAGCAGGTTGGCGCGGCGCTGGGCGTGGCCGCTGTCGGCATCCTCTTCGGCATAGGGCTAGAGACGGGATCGGACGGACAAGCCGCGCTCTACGCTTCGGCCTTCGTCTCGGCCATGAGCTACAACGTCGCCGCGGCCATCATCGCCGCCGTTCTGCTGTTGCGCCTCGCAGTCCACGGACGCCAGACAAATCTGGCCTCATAATCTGACGATGCGCCGTCAGACGGAAACCACATCGGGCCGACGATGTGCAGGCGTTCATGCTGATCGCACAGGAATATTGCGCCTGTAGGGGCCGGATCGAAATAATAGCGTCCTTGGCCGGAGACGACACACCAGCGGCCAATCTCGCGTTCGACACTCCGGCGCCATCGACCACGCGGATGGCTGGCAACGGTGCAGCGGCGGCCCGGAACATTCGTCCTTCCCTGGATCAGCATGGCGACAAGGCTGACGGGCGGTGCATCTCGCACAGAGGCTGGCGGCTCCCGTCACCGGCAAGACACCACCCCCGCTTCCATTCGCTAACCTTGGTCCGATCCGGGTCTTGTTCAATCAACCCGTGAAGGGTCGGCTTACGCAAGCGTGCCGCCCTCGGGGATTCGGAAAGAGTCCGAACGCCCGAGGGTGATTGCAGCCCCGGTCAGACACTTCGGGCGCCTGTCGCGCGGGGGACGGTCCCCCGCCTCCACAGACAGGAGCCGAAACCCATGTCCTACGCAGACGCCACCGCCTTCGCCACCAGCCTCGCCGCCACCCTGATGGTCTCGATCGTCGTGTTCCAGGCCGGGGACGGCACCCACGGCGCCGCACCGGCCGGCGAGTTCGACGGCGACGAAGACATGATCGAACTCGAAATCGACCCTTGGCAATGAGGCGCTTGCGCCTCAACGACTGCCCGGATCGCCAGCGCGACCGGGCCTTCCATCATGCGGCGGCAGACCGCCGCAAGCATCGGCGCCGGGCCATCGCCCCGGCAGGAGAGGAAGAGGTCGGGCCGGTTGGCCGTGACGGGTTGAAAGGTGGAGGAGAGGCTTCCGCCGCCCGTCGCGGAGTGATCCGATGACCCGTTCCCACCCTGAAACCTTCCGCTCGATCGGACAGGTTCTCGCCGGCCATGTGCTTCCCCGCCTTGAGCATGCGCAAAAGCGCCCGCTGCGCGTCTCCTGCCTTGGCACGATCAGCTATGACGGCGCCACCGAGGCCGATTGCGTGGACCGCAGCATCCCGATCGGCGAGGCCGCTTCGCCGCAGGACGCCATGGCGCTTGCGGCCACCCGCGTCGCGCGCGGCGACATCCGCGCCATGCCCGACGACACGCTGCGCTTCCGGCCGAGGCTCATCGTCGTGCAGGACAGCGCGTCCGGCCTGGTCCTCGCCGGTGAAATCCGCGCGGGCGTCATCCTCTGGCAGCAGCCCGTCGCCAGCAAGGCCGAAGCCACCCGGATCGTGCTCGATGCCACCCGCCTGCGCGGCAGGGCCTTCGCCGCCACCGGCCGGGGCGATCACGCCGCGGCCCGCGACCTCCGGTTCCAGGCCGCCCGGCTCGAAGCGCGACTGGTCGATCCCGTCTGGCGCGAGATCGCCGCCGAACTCCGGCTGCCCGAGGCGGCGTGCCCCCGCTTTCCCCAACCAACCTTTCCGGCCCGGCCATGCGCCGCGCGCCGATCCTATGGAGTTTCCCATGCCCAGATATGTCGTCAGCAAAGGCCATGACGCCTTCGCCTACTACGAAACCGTGGTCGAGGCCGACACACCCGAACAGGCGCGACGCCTTGCCACCAGCCACAACTATGACGGCGAATGGCTCGCCACCGGCTATGTGCAGGAGTTCGACGACTACGAAATCGACGAGCACAGCGGCGTGCGCCTGCTCGAACCGCGCGAGACCATCGAAGCGTTTCAAACCATCACCGTGACGGCCCGCGAGCGCGACGCCGTGCTCGCCGGTCTTTCCACCCTTCAGCTTGCTCTTATCAATGGGCCGCTCGATCCGGTGTTCATGGACGACCTCACCAACAACGGCGCGCACGCCGGCCTCGAACTTCACGAGATCGACGAGCTGCGCCGACGCTTCAAGGTCTAGGAGGCGCCGGTGTACGCGACCTATCTCCGTCTCGACATTCTGGTCTGGGACAGCGACCGCGCCGTCATCCGGGCGGCGCGTCGCAAGCTGTCCCGCTCAGCCTGGAACGAGCCCCACAAGCGGGAGGCGCGAAAGCGCTTCTATCGCGAGATGCTAGGCCACCACGCCGAGGCTCAGCGACTTGTGGCGCACTTCCGCCTCTGACCACGACACCACCGTATCCATCGACCATCGCCCGGCCGTCGCGCCGGGCTTTCTCATTTTCAGGAGCCCGACATGGCCGACCACTTCACCCATTTCTCATGCCTGCTGGACGTCGGCACACCCGACAATGCCGCCCGCGCGCTTGCGCTCTACAATCAGCTTTCCGAAGACGGCGCATCCGAAGATCCGCCCTCGGACGGCTTCCTCTTGTCAATCCAGCCCGAGCACGGTGGCAGCAAGCTCTGGATGCGCGACGACGTCACCGGCGATCCGGAACGCCTCCTTCAGTTCGTCAGGATCTGCGCCGCGGAGTTTGGCCTGAAAGGCCGCTGGGGCTTCCATTACGCCAACTCCTGCTCGCAGCCGCGTGTCGACGCCTTCGGCGGCGGCGCGCATGTAGTCGACCTCACCACCGGCAAGACGATCGCATGGACCTACACCGATGGCTGGCTTGCGCGGGTCCTCGGCGGAGGCGATCCCGATGAGTAAGGTGATCGAGACGAAGGTCTATCAGCTTGCCGAGCTATCCGACGCCGCCAGGGAGAACGCGCGAGCATGGTATCGAGAGGGCGGCTTCGACTATGATTGGTACGCTACCATCTTCGATGATTTCGAGCAGATTTGCGAAATCCTCGGCGTTCGCCTTAAAGCCCGCGCCGTCCGGCTGATGGGCGGCGGAACCCGGCAGCAGCCACGCATCTACTTCACCGGCTTCTGGTCGCAAGGGGACGGCGCCTGCTTCGAGGCGTTCTATTCTTACCGGAAGAACGCCTCGCGCGACATCCGGGGCCATGCCCCGAAGGACGACCGCCTGCATGCCATCGCCGACGGTTTGCAGACCGTCCAGCGACGGAATTTCTATCAGCTCCACGCTGATGTCAGCCACCGTGGCCACTACTATCACGCCTATTGCATGGCGATCTCCGTCGAGCGGGACAGTCCGACCTGGCAGGGCATGACCGCCGATGCCGGGGAGATCGTGACCGAGGCGCTGCGCGATCTCGCTGACTGGCTCTACCGGCAGCTCGAACGCGAATACGAATACCTGACCTCGGATGAGTCCGTCGAGGAAACCATCATCGCGAACGAATATACCTTCACCGAAGCCGGCCGTCGCTTCGGCTGATGCTATCGAGCGTCCCGTCTCCAAGCCGGGACGCTCCTGCCATCGTCGCGTTGGCTCGCCTGGCGGGTCGTTGGGGCCGCGCTACCACTCACCCTTACCCTCATCCACCGCGTATTCGAAGCGCAGCGCCCACGGCCGGATCGCCAGATCGTCATCCGTCCGCGTCACGCGCAGGCGCGATATCCCCGGAACGCGCGTCGGCGCCGCGCCGAAAACGACGGGGATCGTATAGAACTCTCGCGCCTGACGGTTCTGGTAGCGGGCTTCCGCTTTGATGATGACGGAAGGCGCAATGTCCCAGATTTCTGACAGCGCCGCGAGAACGGCGGCAACCGCGATGACACAGCCCCGGACTGCGATCGAGATCGACCAATGCTCCGGCCCGAAATCCGGCAAACTTGAAGCGATTATCGAAGCGGCGAACGCGAGGATGACAAGCCAATAGAACCTTGGCGCTCGCGGGAGAAGTGACTTGGTCACGAGCTTATTCCCTCCAATATAGCGGGCTCGCTTTTCGACCTGCGAAGTCGAATTCGCCCGATATCCGTTCCTCTAAACAATAGATCAAAGCCGTCGCCACCACGAGGTGACGGCCGGAAACCGCCGGCGGCGATCGGTGGTCTTCGGCGACGTGCCTTTTGCGACGAGAGCGAGAGTGGGGCCGGGACGGGTTTGAGCCGTTGCGGTCGAGAGAGAGCGCTGCGCGGCTCGATCCTGTCCGCTCTCCCGAGGTTCCCCATCATGAACGTTTTATCCGCAACCGCGGCCGCCGAGATCGCTGCATCGCTTCCGCCCGTCGTCGCTTCCGGCACGGCATCGGCGATCGTCGCGGCCGCGCAGCTTCTTCTGCCTCACCTCGAACGCGGTCAGCCTATCAACGCCGCCGTGCTGCGCGGCGCGATGGAATCCGCATTCGGAGCTTCCGACACCGCCGGCGCTTGGGATTGGAAAACGGCCTACGAGGCATGCGAGGTCGCGACCGTCCTCATGCTGCGCAAATACGGAAAGCCGCTTTTCCGCAAAGCCGGCTCTCCGCAAGCGATCCTGTCGCAACTCTCCAAGATCGCCGGCCTAGTGCCGACGCACACGCGCCGTTCCGACGAGGCGCAGAGCTTCCAGCAGTTCTCGACGCCGATCCCGCTCGGCCTGGCGACGTCGGTCGCCGCGGCGATCACGCCCGCCGACCGCGTGCTGGAGCCCTCGGCCGGAACCGGGCTTCTCGCAATCCTGGCCGAGATCGCCGGGGGCTTGCTCCTGCTCAACGAGCTTGCCGACACCCGCGCCGATCTTCTCTCCCTCCTCTTTCCGGCCCTTCCCGTTACGCGCTTCGACGCTGCCCAGATCGACGATCACCTTGATCCGGCTCTCCTCCCGACCGTCGTTCTCATGAACCCGCCGTTCTCGGTGTTGGCGAATGTCGAGGGACGCATCGCTGACGCCGCCTTCCGGCATGTCGCCTCGGCGCTGTCGCGCCTCGCGCCCGGCGGCAGGCTCGTGGCGATCACCGGTGCGAACTTCGCGCCCGACGCGCCGGCATGGTCTTCGGCTTATGCCCGTCTGCAGGAACGCGGCCGCGTCGTCTTTTCCGCCGCTATCGACGGCTCGGTCTACGCCAAGCATGGCACGACCATCCCGACGCGGCTGACCGTCATCGACAAGCTTCCGGCCGACGATCCGTCCGTCTTTCCGGCCGCGCCCGGGGTCGCGCCGGATGTCGCCACGCTTCTTGGATGGCTGGCCGACCATCTCCCGGCGCGCCTGCCGGTCGATCCGGCGATCGCTGTGCCGGTCGCCGCGCCTGTCGCGGCCCGGACCGTGCGCGCCTATGTCAACCGGGCGGCCAGGGCGGCACCTGCTGTGACGCATTCTCAGCCGGAGTCCGTTCCGCTCGCCTATGAGACCGTCGACTGGAAGCCCGCCGAGGCCGGACGCCTCTCCGACGCGATCTATGAGGAATACGGCCTACAGACCATCCGGATTTCCGGCGCCACGGCGCATCCAACCCAGCTCGTCCAGTCGGCGTCGATGGCGAGCGTCGCCCCGCCGAAGCCGAGCTATCGCCCGACCCTGCCGGCGAACGTGCTCGGTCTGCTGTCGGACGCGCAGCTCGAAACCGTCATCTATGCCGGCGAGGCGCATGCCGACTTCCTCGCCGGCGCATGGACGGTCGACATCACCTTCGACAAGCTGTCCGCCGCCGCCGAGGACGCAAAAGGCGCTGTCCGTCTCCGCCAGGGCTTCATGATCGGGGACGGCACCGGCGTCGGCAAGGGACGCGAGTCGGCCGCGATCATCCTCGACAACTGGCTCCAGGGCCGGCGCAAGGCGGTCTGGATCTCCAAATCCGACAAGCTGATCGAGGACGCGCAGCGCGATTGGAGTGCGCTCGGCATGGAGCGCCTTCTGGTCACGCCGCTGTCGCGTTTCCCGCAGGGCAAGCAGATCGCGCTGAACGAAGGCGTCCTATTTTTAACCTACGCCACGCTGCGCTCCGACGACCGCGGAGAGAAGGTTTCGCGGGTCAAACAAATCGTTGAATGGTTGGGCTCCGACTTCGATGGAGTGGTGATTTTCGACGAGGCGCACCAGATGCAGAACGCCGCGGGCGGTAAGGGAGAACGCGGTGATGTCGCCGCCTCGCAGCAAGGCCGCGCCGGCCTGCGCCTCCAGAATGCGCTTCCGAACGCCCGTATCGTTTATGTCTCCGCCACCGGCGCGACCACCGTCCACAATCTCGCCTATGCGCAGCGGCTCGGGCTATGGGGCGGCGAGGATTTCCCCTTCGCCACGCGCGCCGAGTTCGTCGAGGCGATCGAGGCCGGCGGCGTCGCGGCGATGGAGGTGCTCGCCCGCGATCTGCGCGCCCTCGGCCTCTACACCGCCCGCTCGCTTTCCTTCGCCGGCGTCGAATACGAGCTCGTCGAGCATGAGCTCACGGCCGAGCAGATCCGCATCTACGACGCCTATGCCGCGGCCTTCGCCGTCATCCATAACAATCTCGATGCGGCGATGCAGGCGGCCAACATCACTGGCGGCGGCGAAGGCGGGTCGGGCACGCTGAACAAGCAGGCCAAGTCCGCCGCCCGCTCCGCCTTCGAAAGCGCCAAGCAGCGCTTCTTTGGCCATCTGTTGACTTCAATGAAGACGCCGACCCTGCTGCGCTCGATAGCCGCCGATCTGGAGGCGGGACATTCGGCCGTCATCCAGATCGTCTCGACCGGCGAGGCGCTGATGGAACGGCGGTTGGCAGAGCTGCCGACCGAGGAGTGGAACGACGTCCGCGTCGACATCACTCCGCGCGAGTACGTTCTCGATTATCTCGCCCATTCCTTCCCCGTCCAGCTCTACGAGCCGTTCACGGATTCGGAGGGCAATCTGTCATCGCGCCCCGTCTATCGCGACGGCCAGCCGGTCGAAAGCCGCGAGGCCGTCGCCCGCCGCGACGCCCTGATCGCCAAGCTCGCCAGCCTGCCGCCGGTTCCCGGCGCGCTCGACCAGCTCGTCCAGTATTTCGGCACGGACCTGGTTGCCGAGGTGACGGGCCGGTCGCGACGGATCGTGCGCAAGGGCGGCGGCAGCGTCGCCGTCGACCGGCTTGTCGTCGAGACGCGCGCCGGAGCCGCCAATCTCGCCGAGACCCAATCCTTCATGGACGACGCCAAGCGCGTGCTCGTCTTCTCCGACGCCGGCGGCACCGGGCGCAGCTACCATGCGGAGAAGTCGGCGAAGAACACGCGGCTGCGCATCCACTATCTGCTCGAGGCAGGCTGGAAGGCGGACGCCGCCATTCAGGGCCTCGGCCGCACGCACCGAACCAACCAGGCGCAGCCGCCGCTGTTCCGGCCGATCTCGACCAATGTCAAGGCGGAGAAGCGCTTCCTTTCGACCATCGCCCGCCGCCTCGACACGCTGGGCGCGATCACGCGCGGCCAGCGCCAGACGGGCGGCCAGGGGCTGTTCCGCCCCGAGGACAATCTGGAAAGCCATTACGCCCGCGATGCGCTGCGCCAGCTCTACCTTCTGCTGGTGCGCGGCAAGGTCGAGGGTTGCTCGCTCGACCGCTTCGAGCGGGCCACCGGCCTAACGCTGATGGATTCGACGGGCATCAAGGACGAGCTGCCGCCGATCACGACGTTTCTCAATCGCATGCTCGCTCTCACGATCGAACTTCAGGGCATCCTCTTCACCGCCTTCGAGCAGCTCCTGACCGCCCGTATCGAGGGTGCGATCGCGTCTGGAACCTATGACGCCGGGCTGGAGACGCTGCGCGCCGAGAGTTTCGTCGTCGTCGATCGCCAGACGATCTACACGCATCCGCGCACCGGCGCGGAGACCAGCCTGCTCACGATCAACGAGCGCAGGCGCAACCGGCCGGTGACGCTCGACGCAGCTCTCGCCGAACTCGGCGATCCGCGCGCAAAACTACTCATCAACGAGCGCTCCGGCCGAGCCGCCGTCCAGATCCCCGCGAGCAGCGTCATGCTTGATGATGGCGAGGTCGAACGGCGCGTCCGCCTGATCCGCCCGACCGAGGCCCACAATATCCCGGTGCGCTTCATGGGCGAGACCCACTGGGTCGAAACCGACCGGAACACCTTCGCCTCAGCCTGGAGCGCCGAGATCGCCGAGGTGCCGGAGTTCACCGACGCGACGCTTCACATGGTCACCGGACTGCTTTTGCCGATCTGGAAACGGCTGCCGAACGATTCGACGCGCGTCTACCGGCTCCAGACAGACGAAGGCGAGCGCATCATCGGTCGCAGGGTCTCGCCGGCATGGGCGGCGACCGCCACCACGACCGGCTCGGCCACGATCACGTCGGACGACGCCTTCACGGCGCTGATGGACGGCCGGACGATCCTCGACCTCGCCGAGGGCCTTCAGCTTCGCCGCGTCCGCGTCATGGGCGCAAACCGCATCGAGCTGTTGGGCTTCGACGACACGATGCGCGAGCGCCTGACGGCCTACGGCCTGTTCCACGAGATCATTTCGTGGAAGCTGCGCATGTTCGTGCCGACCCACACGAATGGCCCGGTCGTGCTTGCCAAAGTGCTCGACCGCTTTCCGGTCGAACGCATCGGCGAACGGGAGGCCGCCTGATGTCCCGTCACGACGCCTCCGAACTGGCAATCCGCCTCGGCCATCACGCCGAAGCGGTTTGCCGCCAATACCTGTCATCCGGCCGGCGCGCCGGACGGTACTGGCAGGTCGGCGACGCCCGCAACAGCCCCGGACGCTCAATGTTCGTGCGCCTGACCGGGCCTGAAACCGGCAAGGGCGCAGCCGGCAAATGGACCGACGCATCGACGGGGGAACACGGCGATCTCCTCGATGTCATCCGTGAGGCGCTCGGCCTCATCGACTTCAAGGACGTGGCAGAGGAAGCGCGCCGGTTCCTCTCTCTCCCTCATCCCGAGTCGCAGATGACAAGAACGCCGACCGGCAGCATCTCCAGTGCGGCGCCGGCGGGATCACCTGAAGCGTCCCGGCGGCTCTTCGCCATGTCGGAACCAATCAGCGGCACCCTTGCGGAAATCTACCTCAACGGGCGGGCGATCACGTCCCTCTCCGGCGCCGCCGCGTTGCGCTACCATGGGCGGTGCTACTACAAACCGGACGCGCATTCGCCCACCGAGATCTGGCCGGCGATCGTCGCGTCGGTCACCGATCTCGACGGCAGGCAGACCGGCGCGCACCGCACCTGGCTTTCACCGGACGGTTCGGACAAGGCGCCCGTCGATTCACCGCGGCGGGCGATGGGCGATCTTCTCGGGCACGGTGTCCGCTTCGGCGTCGCCGGTGAGGTGCTGGCGGCCGGCGAAGGCATCGAGACCGTGCTGTCGCCCCGTCAGGTCTTGCCCCACATGCCGATGATGGCGGCGCTTTCGGCCGCACACCTCGCCGCCATCCTGTTCCCACTGAGCCTGCGCAGGCTCTATGTCCTCCGAGATCGCGACCCGGCAGGAGACGGCGCGCGAGACAGCCTGGTCGCCAGAGCAACGAGCCTCGGGATCGAGGCGATTTCCCTGTCGCCGAAGCTTGAGGACTTCAACGATGATCTGCGCTGGCGCGGCGTCGACGCCCTCCGGGCGACCCTGTTGGAGCAGGTTCATCCCGATGACGTCCGTCGTTTCGTGGAGGGCTGAGGCGATCGGCAGGGGACGTGGCGCGGTAAAGGCGTCTTCACCTGCCGTCTCCTCTCATCACCGCAAGCGACCTTTGCTGTCCGAGAGCCCGCAGCCACGGCCTTCTGAGAGGGCGATCGGCCCACAAACGGCCCGGCCGGGCAATGGCGCGGCGCCCGGCTATTTTCCGCCGGCGGCTGCGCCGCCTTTGCATCGCGAAGCAAAATAGCCGGGCTTGGCCATCGAGGCCCTCGCGAGAGACGAGGGCTGCCAGTCCGGTCCGCCTGTGGGCGTCGACGCCTGCGAAGGCCGCGATGGTCGCGGTCTCCAGACGAAGGACGCTCACGATGACGAACGAAGACGAAACCGCAGGCTACGAGCCGATCCACACCTCGTCCCCCACCGATCATGTCCTCAACGAACTCCAGCTCTACGGCTGGCGGCCGTATCAGGACGAACCCGATCCGAGGCCGCTTCCGGAGGGCAACGCCGTCGCCGCAGCCGTCGCCGATATCTTCGACGCCCTGATCGCCACGCTCGGCGACACGCGCCTCGAACCCGATCTCGAAGAACTGCTCTGGGGAGCCGTGAATCTCTTCCACCGCGCCACCGCTCGGGTGGAGCGCGAGCTGGACGACAACGAGCTTGCGCAGCGTCGCCTCCAGAAAGAACAGGACGGCAGCGAGGTGAAGTCGGTCGAGCTCGAACGCCTCACGGCAGAGGGCCAGACCATGATCGAACGGCGCAACAGCATGGAGCTCTTCCGCGATGTCTCCGCCGAGGCCTTCGAGCACCACACCGGCAGCGCCTGGCGGCCCCGCACCGGCTCGAAGGTCAGCCATCGCAACCTGACAGCCGCGATGATCGACTCCAGAGACTACCTTGCCGCGAAGCGCCGGGCTGAGAAGGAGGTGCTGCTGCCCGCCGGTCCGAAGGTCGCCGTCTCGGGCGGAACCAACTTCAACGACCACACCCTGATCTGGGCCAAACTCGATCAGGTCCATGCGAAGCACGCCGACATGGTGCTCATCCACGGTGGCGCGAAGACGGGCGCAGAGCGCATCGCCGCCCGCTGGGCAGAAAACCGCAAGGTGCCGCAGATCGCCTTCACGCCGGACTTCGAGAAGTATCCGGCGAAACAGGCTCCCTACAAGCGCAACGACGCTATGCTGGAGGTGCTGCCGGTCGGCGTCCTCGTCTTCGGCGGCGGCGGCATTCAGGGAAACCTCGCGGACAAGGCCCGCAAGCTCGGCATCCCGACCATGCAATTCGATGGCGGCGCGTAAGCGCCGCCTTTGCCGAGGTGCACCACTTCGTTCCTGAAGCTGTCGCCTTATTAACGACAGATCTGCTCGCCGACTATTGTGGCTCTTCGCAGCCAAGTGCGGATTGGTCCAGCGTTCAGGAATTGCCCGACGAAGCCAAGCTGTTAGCGCGATCTATAAGCGCGGAGGCTGTCGGCCACCAGACATCGAGATCGAGCAAATCCATATGCCGCCGGCCCCGTAACATTTTCAGGGAAATGCGCTCGCCAGCCAGTGGATATGCGTCCGATAGCGCTGCCTTGAACCGTGTCACACCATCCAAGGGAATATGATTATCAAATTCACACGAAATGAAGTTCAGCCATGGCCCCCTCGCATATCGGTCCAGATGCGTTAAAGGATTGAGCTGATCATAGAAGAACTGCGCGTATAGGTCCGCCTCACCGGACGCCAGCAGTTTCGCGGCGTCGACAACATCGTGCATTCCCGGCCTTTTCCAATCTGGCGTCGAGCCGACCGCAACGACAAAGGAAATCCGGGAATCGAGACCGGCAGCGGCGACCGCGATGTCCCCGCCGAGCGAGAGGCCGCTTACAAACACCGGCGCAGTTAGATTGAACTCTGCCAGCCCCCAATCGATCACCCGAGATACATCCAGTGTCGTTTGTCCGAGAATTGGCCACATATTCCGCCGGAAATTCCCGAACACGCGCGTCGTGAGCTGGTCTCGGCTTTCGCGGCCCCGTTCGCCTTGCTGCCATGTATCCATTCCGATCGCCGTAAAGCCCTTTTCGGCTAGATGGTCGAGAACCGGCCTTGTATCCTCTTTCTTTTGGCCAAAAGCAGGCAAATGAAGGAACAAGCCGCGAGCCACTCCCTGGGGCTGACTGCAAACAATCGGAACTCCATCAGGCGATATCATTTGCACGTTCCAAAAAGGGCTTTCGCTTGTCTTTCGCAAAGAAACATCAAAGCCCTCATACGTTCAACTGGTTCTGGCAAATGTAAGAACTTGACCATCGACGGTGTCGATGACTTTAATGAAGAACCCTTGCAGAACCGGCGCAGTAGCACAGTCAGAGACAGAGCCAAATCACCAGTAGCCTGTCTTGATCTTCAACCGTTCATCTGGAGGTTTCGATGTCGCTGATCCTGCTGGCTATCTCGCTGACGATAACGCTCTGCATCATCGCCTACAACTTTGCCATCTACGCCTTGCCCTTCATGGTCGGCCTCTCGGCCGCGCAGTACGCCTGGGGGGCCGGCGCCGGGGTCTTCCTGTCCGGTCTTGCCGCCATCGGCGCGGCCTTGTTGTCGATCGCGCTGGTGATCGGGGTTCTCGGCTTCGCCAGGAATCCGGCCCTGCGCCTGATCGCGCTGGCGATCTTCGCGATCCCGGCCACCATTGCGGGATACGCCCTCGTCCTTGGCCTCACAAAGAACGCGATTGACTCGACGATAGTGCTCAATCTGCTCGGCGGCGCGGGCGGTCTGTTCATCGGCATAGCCGCGATGGTCAACCTCAACGCCCTCGGCGTCTCGGTGTTTTCGCGCTGACCCGTCGACCGCGACCATCACTGCCACAAGAAAACCAGGGCGGCTTGCGCCGCCGGATGTCCGGCTTTCCCGCTCAGGTCAGGCATGGAGCGTCGACGCTGCGGCCCCGTGCCGCCGTTTCCCGTCAGCATCACCCGGTCGCTCGGGATCGCCCGACCATCGGCATGAGTCCCGGAGGCCGTGAACGTCTGTCGCCCCGCCGGTCAATCCCCTTCGCGCCGTGAAAGCGAGCCGCGATCACCTTCATTCCCACCCCCTCGCAATTCTGTCGGATCGCACCTTCCGCCATCGAAGCGGGTGCGTCGCCATTCCGTGCCATTCGGCCCGATAGCCTTGTTCGTCCTCGTCCCGGACAGCTTCCGCGAGCGAAGAGGCGGGTGGCCGGAAATGGAGGACCGAAGGCGCCGCTCTGAGCGGTGCAAGCTCATCGGGCCTGCCGTTTCGCTGCTGCCGGCAAGGACGATGGTTCGGCTGTGCGTCTCGGTTCGTATGCGTTCAGAGGCACCAATCCCTCCGACTGACTGATCCCCTAAGTCCGTTCGGTTTCCGGCCGCAACCCACGTGGCTCCGGACCGTGTTGCCGCGCAAGCGCGGCTGCCCGCCCCACTCCGGGCCTTATGGGCGAGCTGCCCGCAAGCAGGCAGTTGCAGGCGTCTCCCGCCGTCCTTGGCCGGGTCTCGTCGGAGGGATGGTCCCTCCGAGAAGCAACGGAGACCTACAATGCAGAACATCGTCATTCTCGCCGGCAACATCGGTCAGGACCCTGAAACCCGCTCCACCCAGGGCGGCACCCGGATCACCCACTTCACGCTGGCCACCTCGCGCCCCCGCTACTCGGAAGGCAAGGTTGTCCGGGATGAGAAGGGCTACCGGGTTCAGGACACCGAGTGGCACCGCATCACCGCCTTCAACGGCCTCGGCAAAACGATCCAGGAATATTGCGAGAAGGGTATGAAGGTTCTGGTTCGCGGCCGCATCCACTACACGAAGTGGAAGGACCAGGAAGGCAACGATCGCTACGGCAGCGAAATCATCGCCGAGACGGTCGACTTCCTGAGCCGGGCGCAGCAGAGCGAAACCGGAGCCGGCCAGCGCGATCTCGACGACGACATCCCGTTCTGAGCGGGAGGTCGGAAGGCCCGGCGGCACAAGCCGCCGGGTTTCTCATTTTCGCGACTTCCCGCACCCTTCCGCTGCGATGCCGCCGACAAGATTGCCGAACGGCCCCTCGCGCAAAAGAGCAATGAAGAGGTCTCACAATCGGCGTGGTCGCCTCAAGATTCGAATGCCGGACGGACGCCGAGATTTATGAAAAGCACGCCGCACCTACGCAACAGAATTTGTTACACGACGGTTGCTCCGACCCTTGTTCTCGATCTTGCTAACGCGAACAGTCCGAACCTCACCAGAGCAAGAGACATGTGTTCCTCCACATGGCTGGAGGGCGTCATGGCCGCCGCAGAATACGACGGCGAGGACGCTACCATTGTCGAGGAGCTGGATCCCTTCGCCCCGTGAGGGCGAAGGGGCGCGCCTTAGTCCCCGAAGTGGTCAGGCAACCGAATCAGTTTCCGTGCCACTTCAGGAAACGCAGCGTGGACCGTGGTTTGCGGCCCAAATTCGGCTAGCTTTTGCGCGAAGAGCGACTAAAATAGTCGTAGTTCTGGATTGCGTGCAGATCGGAGTGGGAGGTGATCATGTATGATCACCGCCCGACAGTCACGGGCCGCACGCGCGCTGCTGGGTTGGACGCAGGAGACGCTCGCTGACAAGGCCCGGGTATCGCTGACCGCGCTTAAACGCCTCGAGTCCGAGAACGGGCTCGAAGTGTTCGAATCGACTCGCGATGAAGTTCGCAGGGCGCTGGAAGCGGCCGGGGTTGTTCTCTTGTCAACGGACAAGGGAGAAGGGGTTCTGCTCCTCCACCACAGGCTCGACCGACCGAAATAACACTATGGAGCGCATATCGACGTTTCCGTGACATAAAGGCATTTTATCTTGTTTTGAGACATTCAATGAATCCGGCGCACGCGAGTACGGAAGCTTGATGGGACAGTCAATACTGGCATTTCTGGACGCACCACCGTCCAGCGACACACTCACAACTTACGACCGCGAGCATATGAAGCTCTACATGCGGCTGCTCGACGCCGAGCGGGACGGCGCCGACTGGCGCGAGGCCGTGCACATCCTGTTCGGCCTCGACCCGTATCGCGATCCCACCCGATGCCGCTCCATCCACAATGCCCATCTCGCCCGCGCACATTGGATGACCGAACACGGCTATCGCGAACTGGTTCGTGAAAGTCAGCAGAAGCCCTCTTCGTGATGCTCCGCAAGCATCACCTCTTGTTCTCTTCATGACTTCCAATTCTCAACCCGGACGTGAAATCCTGCATCCCCCAAGTAACAATAAACGTGGGAGGATCTCCATGACGCCTGACGCATCGACGTGGCGTTCGTCTGTTGAATACGAGCATCTGGATGTATTGACGCCATCCGATCTGGCCTGGGAATGGCTGCGTCGCAGCGATGCCTATGATGCCGACTTCGAAGCATCCGTGGCCGAACACGGAATCGCGACGTCCATGACGGCGCAGATTCAGCAACGATGGGGATTGCGATTTCCCTGTCGACCCTCGGACGCCACCCCCTGACGCTCCGATTTTCTGGCTCCCAAGGGAAGATACGAGCGTCGTCGTCCTGATCGAAGTACCACCCGATCTGCGGGACGACGACGGTGATCAGCCTGTCGAATCCTGGCGCCAGGAGCGGGCAACCGAAGATGGCCACGGTTCATTCCGTCTTTCTCTTTCCACCGGTGAACGTCTCCAGATCGCGGACAACATCGTCGAGGCCGGCATTGCATCTGTCGCCGCCATCCCACTCGGCATAGAGGGCTTCGATCGGATCGAAGCCGTCTATCGCCTCCTTTCGGCTCTGCACGGCCGGGCAATTCCCCCCGACACGCGGCTGACACGCCAGCAGCGCGTGCGGCAACGCCGAATGCTTCGCGCCTTTGACGGATACCGGGCCGGCGCGACGCAACAGGAAATCGCCGAGGTCATCTTCAGCATCGATCGTCTCGACCGCGACGAATGGCAGACGTCGGAGGTCCGTCACAAGATCAAGACGCTCCTGCGTGATGCCAAAGCCATGATCGCGGGCGGATATCGAAAACTCCTCCGTCATCGCCACCGACCCTAGCGCGGTCACGCCCTCTCAATGGTGGGCGAATTCGATACCCCCCAACTTCGCCCTGCAACTCGCCGGCTCTTCTCCGCCACCGTGGTCATTACCCGCCGCTGATCCGAAGCGGCCGTCCCAAACACCACGGAGGCCCGATCCATGCCACACGAACCCGTCGTTCTCCCGCCGCGCTACCTGCGAACCAAGGAAGCGGCCGAGTTCCTCAGCCTTTCGGCCCGGACGCTCGAAAAGCATCGGACCTACGGCACCGGCCCCGCCTATCGCAAGCTCGGCGGCCGCGTCGTCTACGCGATCGACGATCTCGAAACCTGGGCTGCCCGCGGCGCAGTGACGTCCACCTCCGATCCGCGCGGCTCGGTCCTGCCGGCCAAACGCCACGCGCATCAGCAGCCGGTCCACGCCGGCCGTTACGCACGCTGATCGCGGCCGGAATCGTTCATGGCGGCGCGGCGTCTATCCCTCTCGGAGCGCGGACAGCTCGACCTGTTCCGGGCGCTTCCCGGCGACTTCGCGCCACGAGACGCGCAGGATCTCATGGCCTATCCCTTCTTTTCCCTATCCAAGACCCATCGCGTCGCGCCGATCGACTTCGTCGCGGGTGGCGTGACGATCCGGGTCGAGGCTGTTCCCGATCACGGCATGGCGACCATATGGGACGCCGATATCCTGATCTGGGCGGCAAGCCAGATCGTGAATGCCCGAGATGCCGGACTCCGCACCTCGCGACTGATGGCCGCCACGCCCTACGAAATCCTCACCTATGTCGGTCGCGGCACATCGCTTCGCGACTACCAGCGCCTGAAAGCCGCGCTCGACCGGCTGCAATCGACCACGGTGTCGACCTCGATCCGGCAGCCGGCCGAGGGCCGCCGCCACCGCTTTTCTTGGATCAACGAGTGGCAGGAGCGGACCAACCACAACGGCCGGCCAGAAGGCATCGAGATGATCGTGCCGGACTGGTTCTACCGCGCCGTCCTCGACGATGCGCTCGTGCTCACCATCGACCGCGCCTATTTCGACCTCACGGGCGGCCTCGACCGCTGGCTCTACCGCCTGGTGCGCAAGCACGGCGGCCGCCAGCGCGATGGCTGGCGCTTCGACTTCCGCCACCTCCACCAGAAATCCGGAAGCCTGTCGCCGTTCAAGCGCTTCGCCTTCGAGCTGCGCGACATCATCCGGCGCCAGCCGCTGCCCGGCTACACGCTCTTCCTCGAGGCCGAAATCGGGGGCCGCACGCTGCTCGCTTTCGAGCCTCTCTCGGCCTGTGGACAGCCTGTGGACGGCCTCGTGCTATCGGGAACCCGGACTATCGTGCTATCGGGAACCCGAGGCTCGTGCTATCAGGAACCCAAACAGGGTTTAACCCACGGAAACTTCACACGAAATCGCGCCCTTAACTTAGAGTCTAACATAGACTCTAAGTTTGAAGAGCGCGCGCGCGATGTGGAAAACCTCATCCGCGAGACCGCCCGAAACCTCAGCGTCACCGCGAAGAAGACCAAAGCGGCCGCGCCGGGATCGGCGCCCAACGACGACAGCTCTTCGTCTTCCAGCGAAGCAAAAGCGCCTCGCCTTTCTCTCGACCGATCGGGGAAAAGCTGATGATCGTCGCCTTTCTCAATCAGAAGGGCGGCGTCGGCAAGACGACGCTGGCGCTGCACCTTGCCGGTGAGCTGGCGGGACGCGGCAAGCGTGTCACGCTGATCGACGCGGACCCGCAGGGCTCCGCGCTCGACTGGTCGCAGCAACGCTCACGCGAGGGCCTGCCGCGCCTGTTCGGCGTCGTCGGCTTGGCGCGTGACACGCTGCACCGCGAGGCGCCAGAACTCGCTCGTGACGTCGACCACATCGTCATAGATGGGCCGCCACGCGTTGCCGGGCTCGTGCGCTCCGCGCTGCTCGCCGCCGACCTCGTGGTGATCCCGGTGCAGCCATCGCCGCTCGATGGCTGGGCCTCGGCGGAGATGCTGGCGCTCTTGACGGAGGCGCGCATCTACCGGCCAGAGCTTGTCGCCCGCTTCGTGCTCAACCGCTGCGCCGCGCGCACCGTCATCGCCCGCGAGACAGCGGAAACGCTCGCCGATCACGATCCGCCGGTGCTCGCCAGCACCATCGGCCAGCGCG
>OEIV010000087.1_pt1 | contig 57950 bp, 53 predicted proteins | sample 1539231 | NCBI WGS metagenome assembly OEIV01 (sample SAMN03794762, study PRJEB22550) | activated sludge metagenome | feature: wastewater treatment plant; material: activated sludge; isolation source: Wastewater treatment plant of a petroleum refinery complex | place: Argentina: Buenos Aires ...
GAGCACAACCTTGCCAAGGTTGGGGTCGAGGGTTCGAATCCCTTCGCCCGCTCCAGATTTCCTAAGGAAATCAAGGGATTAAGTAAGAGCCGCCTTCGGGCGGCTTTTCCCTTTTCTGGGCTGGTCAACACCTGGTCAACACCGAAGCGCAATTTGCGATCGCGAGTTTGCTAGATTGGGCCATGAGCCGATTCGGCTGATTGCCGCCGAAATTGATGGAGACATTCGCTTGAGCGAGATCCGGTTGCTAGAGCGGATTCGCCTTAGAGCGCCTAACAAAACCATTTGTTAACTATGTCGGCGTGAGTTTTCCGACATGGTGAAGAAGCTTCTTCCGGATGATTTGTGGGCCGAGATCGCGCCGTTGCTGCCGGCTCGTGAGGCTCGTCCGAAGGGCGGGCGGCCTGCGGTCGAGGCCCGGGATGCGCTCGTCGGCATCCTGTTCGTTCTCTACACGGCGATCCCGTGGGAACGGTTGCCGTTCGAGGTGGCAGGCTGCTCCGGCATGACCTGCTGGCGCCGATTGCGAGCCTGGCAGGATGCCGGCTTGTGGGACGAGATCCACCGCCACATGCTCGACCGGCTGAACCTCGCCGGGCAGATCGACTGGTCGCGTGCTTCGGTCGACGCGTCCTCCGTTCCCGCGAAAAGGGGGGCGAGGAGACGGGACCGAACCCGACCGATCGCGGCAAGCCGGGGACCAAGCGCCACATCATGGTCGATGGCGCCGGCATTCCTCTCGCCATCGTCCTGACCGGAGCCAATCGCCACGACAGCATGGCTCTGACCGCAGTCGTCGACGCCGTCCGGCCGGTTAGGCAGAAGCGCGGTCGACCACGCAGGCGACCCGTCAAACTCCATGCCGACAAGGCCTACGACTTCGATCGGTGCCGGCGCGACCTGCGGGCGCGCTCCATCACCCCGCGCATCGCCAGACGAGGCGTCGAAAGCAGCAGCCATCTCGGAAAGCACAGGTGGGTCGTCGAGCGCACCTTCGCCTGGATCAACCGCTTCAGGCGCCTCGTCGTCCGATACGAGCGACACGCAGACCTCTATCGCGCCTTCCTCACCATCGCTGCGGCAATCATCGCATTCAGAGCCCGCAAGAGGTTTTGTTAGGCGCTCTTAATCCGGATCGTATCCTGCGGCTTTGAAGAAGTTGGCGCATTCGTTGGACTCGATGAGTCTGGCGATGCGTGCGATGACGGCCCAGAGACCGTCGACGGATCGCTCTGCGGCCTTTCGGAGCAGCGCCTTGAGCTTCGAGAAGGCGTTCTCGATCGGGTTGAAGTCCGGGCTGTAGGGCGGGAGATAGAGCAGCTTCGCGCCGGCCGCCTCGATCGCGGCGCGGACGCCCGGGCCCTTATGGCTGCCGAGGTTGTCCATCACGACCACGTCGCCGGGCTTGAGCTCTGGGACGAGAACCTGATCGACGTAGGCCTGGAAGCTGCGGCCGTTGATCGGGCCGTCGAGCGCCATGGGCGCGACCATGCCGGAGAGCCGCAGGCCGGCCACGAAGGTGGTGGTCTTCCAGTGGCCATGCGGGATCGCGGCGCGGAGCCGCTCGCCCTTCGGCACCCGGCCGCGACGCCTCGCCATGTTGGTCGACGCCCACGTCTCGTCGATGAACACGAGCCGCTCTGGATCGAGGTCGGGCTGGGCGTCGAACCAGTCCCGCCTTCGGGTCAGGACGTCCGGCCGCTCCTGCTCTTCGGCGTGCGCGGTCTTTTTTTGACCGTCAGCCCGGCGCGGCCGAGGAAAACCCACACCGCCGTCCGCCTCCGATCGCAACAAATGTGAGCCCGATGACGAGCGGCGATATGCCCAGCTGGCGCGCAAGCATCGACCCGCCGCGCACCAGTATTTCCGCTCCGCCAACCAGGGTGAGCAGGCCAAGCGCGCACCAGAGAATTGCGGCCGTCACGGCTTCTGTCTCTGCGGAAACACCGGATATGCGGCACTGCCTGTATGTCGATCTGTACCCACCCTCCAGATCAGCCGATCTCGCCCAAGGGCTGGATATAAGTCACCGAAAGATGGTCCGGGAACTTCAGCGCTGTTTTGATGGCTTCCCTGTCCACGGTACCGAGGAGGCATGTGCCGAGCCCTTCGGCAGCGCAGAACAGATAGACGTTCTGGGCCATGACGGCCGAGTTGACGCGTGCGGCGATGACCAGTTCCTCGGGTGCGGATGTGGCCAACTCGCCGGCGGCGGTTGCAAGTTTCTCGGCATCGGAAACATAGATCAGCACCACGGGCGCCCGGCGTACGAAAGCCGTAGGGCTGACATCGGCGCGAATATCGGTATCGGCCACTTTGTTGAGAGCGTTTGCCACGGGGTCGTAGAGACTGACGCCATCTTCCAGCGCGACGTAGATATCGACGTTCTTCGCACCGTGCCAGGCGGGCGCTGTGCGTCCATCACCGTCCGCGCGGTTGACACCATTGGCCGCCCACAGTGCTTCGAGCACCTTTTCGCGCGCAACGTCACCACGCCCGAAGCGCTTGGTAGAGCGGCGCTGTTTCAGGGCTTCCTGCACGGAGACGGTTGCAGCGCCGCCGGAGGCCACCTGCGCATTGGCTGTCCCGACGATACCTGCGGACGCTGCCGCACTGGTTCCTGCGAGAAACAATCTTCTGGAGAGCTGTCGTGTCATGATATCGGTCCTTTTCTTTTCCGGGGCTTTGTTATGTCCACTGCCGTGAAAGGGCGTTGAGGACGTCGGTACGGCTGATCTGGCCGACAAGTCGGCCATGGCGGGTGACGGGGAACCGCCGGTACGAGCTTGCGACAAAGCGCTCACACGCTTCGACGATGTCGATACCCGCATCGAGCGTCTCGAGTTCGGTGCTCATATAGTCGGCGACACTGCCACCCCATTGTTTGTAGTAGGAGGCGTTGAGTGCGGCCTTCAGGCAATCGCGTTTGGACAGAACGCCGACGAGATCGCCGGCGCCGTCGATGACGCATGCACCCGACACGCCGTTTTGCATGAGCACGGACACGGCCCGTACTATCTCCATGTCCGGCGTCAGCGTGATCAGGTCCGTGCGCATATGATCGGCGACCGTGTCGAGTTTCATGTCCCGCTTCCTTCGGATCGTTCGCAAGCATGGCATTTGCCGCCGCAGGCCGCGCCGCCGCACGATCCCTTGAGCGGTGCGCGGCCGGCAAAAAGGCCGGCGGCCAGCGCGAGCATGGCAAGCCCGGTCAGAAGAACAGCGGCGAAAATGGTCTGCATGGCTTTATGCCCTCCCCTGGTCGATGAACAACCTGTTGGCTCTGGCCTTAAGACCTCCCGCCTCGCGAAGCAGATAAAGCGCGGGCAGACGGTTGGCGGAGGCGAATGCAAGGCCGCCTTCAGGACCCATTACCAGAAGGGCGGTCGCAAACGCGTCGGCCTCCAGCGCTGTCGGGGCCAGAACGGAAACCGAGGCGACGCTGTTGCGAACCGGCTCTCCGGTTGCGGGATCGATCGTATGACTGTAGCGGCGGCCCGCGATCTCATAGGCATTGATCGCATCGCCCGAGGTCGCCATCGCCACGCCTGTCAGGGGAAGCGTCGTGTGGACACCGGTGCGAAGCGGGTCCGCAATGCCGACGCGCCATGGACGGCCGTCAGGGCGCGCACCGAAACCATAGACTTCGCCACCCACCTCGATCAGGAAACTCGGCAGCCCTTGATCTCTCAGGTGTCCTGCAAGCCGGTCGACGGCGTAGCCCTTGGCTATGCCGCACAGATCGAGCGAAAGTTCCGGCTCTGCTTTGGAGAGGCCTTCGGCACTGACGGCAAAAGCGGTGTAGCGACCGGACCGCCCGGCAGCGATCGGCCCGAAACCGTAACGATGGACAGCGGGCCCGACGGCCGGATCGAACGCGCCGCCGGTCAATCGCGCAATCTCGAGTGCCTTGCTAGCAACCGTCCGAAGCGGCTCGGAGGCTGCGAACGGTGTGATTTCCGAACGGCTGTTGAAGCGCGAAAGCTCCGAACCCGCACGAAACGGGCTCATCGAATGATCGATCCCGGCCAGTAAGTGCCGGAGATCCGCGCCAATCTTGCGGGCATCGGCATCGGCCGGAACGGTGACCTGCCATCGTGTGCCGAAAGCGCGCCCGGAGATGCGCGTGAGATCATCGGCACCGGCTCGGGCCAAAGACGGCAAGGACATCAGTCCGGCCAGGGCTCCCAGTCCAAATACGATCTCGCGCCTTGTCGTCATGCTCCTAGATCCCGAAATCGTCATTGAAGATGCTCTCGCTCTCCACACCGCATTCATCGAGCATCGCGTAGATGGCCTCGATCATGAGCGGAGGGCCGCACAGATAATATTCGCAGTCCTCCGGCGCCGGGTGATCCTTCAGATAGGCGCGGAAGACGACATCATGGACAAAGCCTAACTCACCGTCCCAGGGGTCGTTTCTGGCTGGTTCGGAGAGGGCTGGCACCCAGCGGAAGTTCTCATGACGCCGGGCAAGCTCGTCGAATTCGTCGGCGTAGAACAGTTCGCCACGGCTTCGCGCGCCGTACCAGAAGCTGATCTTGCGGCGGCTTCCCTGACGCTCGAGCATGTCCGTTATGATGGCGCGCAAGGGCGCCATGCCGACGCCGCCGCCGATAAACACCATCTCGCGCCCGGTATCCTGCGCCCCGAAGTGACCATACGGGCCCGCCACTTCGATCGGGTCGCCCTCGCGCAGACCGAACAGCCATGACGAGACGATGCCGGGAGGTGCATGCGGTTTGGCTGGCGGTGGCGTGGCCAGACGGATGTTGAGCACGATCATGCCGACATCCTTGGGTCGGCTGGCAACCGAATAGGCGCGAGAGACGGGCTGAGGGCTTTGCGACGAGAGCTTGTCAATTCCGAGTTTTTTCCATTCGGCGGCATGCTGCGGTTCAAGCGCGATGCCGGAGAAGTCGAGACGATAGGCCGGTGCGGTGACCTGCACGAAATTGCCCGCACGAAAGTCGAATTCCGCGCCCTCCGGCAAGGCGAGCACGATTTCCTTGATCAAAGGCGTGACACTGCGCGACGATGCCACGCGGCAGTTCATCGTGGTGATGCCGAGCACCTCGTCCGGGACGGTGACGGCGAGGTCGTTTCGCACCACGATCTGGCAGGCGAGCCGCATTCCAGCCCGAACGTCGGCAGGAGAAAGCCGGGCGCGTTCCGTCGGCAACGGCTCTCCCGTACCCGTGACGCCGCTGACGCGGCACAGGCCGCACGTTCCCGCGCCGGCGCAGCCCGAGGGCACGGCGATGCCGTTGGAATTCAAAATATCGAGAAGCTTGAAATTCGCCAGAGCGCCAATCTCACGCCCGCCGTTAACGGTGACCGCCACGGGTCGCGACGGCAGCAGATACTCCCGAACCTTATGGACAACGGCTGCCAGCGCGACGAGCAGCAAGGAAATGAAGCCGATGCCGAGCAGGATCTCCGTCATAGCACGCGCACTCCCACAAAGGCGGAGAACGCCATGGACAGGAGACCGGTGACGATGAAAGCAATGCCGAGGCCCTGCAATCCTTCGGGGACATTGGCATAGCGCAGCCTCTCGCGGATCGCCGCGAGCGCGACGATGGCCAGCGCCCAGCCGATCCCGGTGCCGATCCCATAGACCGTGCTTTCAGTGAGATCATATTGCCGCTCGACCATGAACAGACTGCCGCCGATAATGGCGCAGTTGATGGCGAGCAGCGGCAGGTAGATGCCAAGCGCGCCGTAGAGGGCGGGCACGTAACGATCGAGCAGCATCTCGATGATCTGCACCATCGCCGCGACGATGCCGATGAAGGTGATCAGCCGCATGAAACCGAGATCGACATCCGGCAGCCCCATCCACGCGAGCGCCCCGGCACTCAGGATATAGGCGTGCAGCAGGTAGTTCACCGGCACGCTGAGCGATTGCACGACGATCATCGCAACACCCACGCCGAAGGCTGTTTCCACGCGCTTGGAGACGGCGAGGAAGGTGCACATGCCGAGGAAGAAGGACAGCGCGAGGTTTTCTTCGAAAATGGAGCGCTGGAACAGTTCGATCATGTCTCAGTCGTCCTTTGCTGCTCGCGCAACTCGAATTCAGGCGCTTCCCTCTGGCCCCGGCGCAGGCTGCGAACAGCCCAGACCAGAAGGCCAAGGATGATGAATGCGCTCGGCGCGAGCAGCATAAGACGGAGTGGCTGGTACCAGCCACCGTCGGCCACGAGTGGCAGCAGGCCGACGCCGAACAGGCTTCCGGCGCCGAACAACTCGCGGATGGCGGCGACAGTGAGCAGCACCAGGCTGTAGCCGAGTGCATTGCCGACGCCATCCACGATGCTGGGAACGACCGGATTGTGCAGCGCATAGGCTTCGGTGCGCCCGAGCACGATGCAGTTCGTGGCAATCAACGAGACAAACACCGTCAGCCGCTGGCTCATCTCATAGGCAAAAGCCTGCAACATCTGGTCGGCGACGATGACCAGCGAGGCGATGATGGTGATCTGCAGGATGATGCGCACGGAGGACGGGATGTGTCGGCGGATGGCGCTGATGACGCCTGCCGACAGGCCGAGCACGACGGTCAGGGCGATCGACATGGTGAGAGCGGTGGACATCGATGTCGTGACCGCCAGTGCCGAGCAGATGCCGAGGATATGGACGGTGACGGGGTTCTTGTCGATGAGCGGATCTGTCAGGTTGCGGAAAGGGATAGTCATTCGATCTCGCCTTTCTTCAGCCTGTCGAGAAACGGCCCGAAGCCGTGCTCGCCCATCCAGAATTCGAGCATGTCCGAGATCGCATAGCTCGTGACGCTGGCGCCGGAGATGCCGTCGACTTCATTGGGGCCGCTGGCATTGCCGCGCACCACGGAAATGGCGAAATCGCCATCGTCGAAGATGCGCTTGCCTGCCCATTGCGCCTGCCAACCGTCCTCGGCGACGCGGGCGCCGAGGCCGGGCGTCTCACCCTGCTCATAAACCGTGAAGGCGGCAACGGTGTCGAGATCGGCCTCCAGCGCCAGATAGGCCCGGATGGTCGACTGGTAGCCGGCGCCGCGGACCGGAAGCACAACGAGCGCCAGTTCCTCGCCGCGGCGCAGAAGATAGACAAGCGCGTGGTTTTCGCGGCGGCTGAGACCAGCGAGGTCGTCAGCGCGCGGCAGGGCCGAACTTCGCTCTGCGTCCGCCGCCGCCGCTCGCTGATCGAAGCTTCCCGGATCGACATCGGCGGCGACCGTTCCGCTTGCGAGGTCGATGACGAGCGTTTCGACGCCGCTTGCGCCAGATTCCTTCAATATCTCCCCGATGCCCGGAACGTTTTCCAGCATCTGCACCATGCGGCCCTGTTGCTGGGCGACGATATTGGCCTGCTGGATCGGCCGCAGGACGACCGCTGCGATGGAGACGGTAAAGCCGCAGCCAATGGCCACCAGAAGCGACATGCCGATCGTCTTGACGCCATCGGTGTTCGGACGGTTCAGAAAGCGGCGCCACATGCCCGGGCGCGGGCTGGGAGGACGAGCGTCAGCCATGTCGCCTTGCCCTCCGCCTTACATGGATCGCCACGACCACGTAATCGATCAATGGTGCGAAAATGCTGCTCATCAGGATCGCGAAGATCGCGGCTCCAAAAGTCGATCCGGCCTGCGAGAACAGGCCGATGAGCACGCCGGTCAGAATGCCCTGTGCAAAACGACCTGGATTTGTCGTGCAGGAACATACAGGATCTGCCGCCAGAAAGAGGATCGCGCAGCCGATCGCACCCGAAAGCAGGTTGACCGACGGATCGCTTCCCTGCGCCCAAACCATGAGGGCCATCGTGCAGTAGGCCGCAAGCAGCAATCGCCATGACGCCTGGCCGCTGAGGAGCAGGAGAACCAAAGCCGGAAGCAATGCCGCCAGAGGAATGTTTGGCCCGGCTCGATAGTCGATTTCAGTGAAGGAGAACATCACGAAGGCAAGGGCGGCGACGGCAGGATGCACGAAATTGCGCCCGCGCCCACCGAACACCTGTTCGGCGATCACCACGCCGAAGCTGACGCCCAAAGCGAGCTGCCAGAGCGGCGCATCGGCCGGGACAAGAAGGGCGATCAGCGTGGCGGCGACAATACCGTCAAGTCCCGGCCTGAGACCCCGGACACGTGTGAAGACATGCTGCCACGCAAGGGTCAGGCTGACAGAGATCAGCAGCCGCGCTGCGAACTGTTCCGTATCTGCGACAAGCGCGGACACGACCGGGACGATCACGCCGAGCAGCGCGGGCGTGGCGCTGTCGGACAACAAGGTGCGGCCGACGCGGCCCGCCTGCAGGTCATGGAAGAAGGCGATCATATCGCTTCCTCCAACTCATCGAGCGTCGCACGCAACAGGGCGCCATAATCCGTGCCCGACCCGTCGACATGGCTCAGGAGCGCCAGATCCTCTTCCACAAGTTCCAGCGCACCAAGTTTCGCGGCGGTTTCCACATCGCCCGTGCTGATGGCGCGCAGGAACGGCGCGGGCAGGATCCCGCAAGGCGCGGCCCGTTCATGAACGGCATTGGGAATGAGCGGCGCCGGAAACTGCTCGTTGAATGAGGTCAGGTAGCGCATGAGAAAGGAGCGCCGGAGCGGATGCCTGTGTGGGATGGCGGTGGCCTGCACGTCATAACGCCGCAGGAAATGCTCGACCGTTCCGCCGAGCGGAGAGCCCGAAAGCAACTGAACCGAGGGACCGGTGAGCGAGGCGCCGAAAAGATCTTTCAGATTCGCGCCTGCGGGAGCGACAACGAGGCGCGGACTGCACGTCCCCGGTCCGGTCAGCGCAACGACGCGCCGTGTCCATATCCGGCCCGTATCGAGCAGGCATCCCAGCGCGATTACGTCCTGATAGCCGATGTGCCAAACCATCCTGTTTACACCGACAGGATTGAGATGATGGATATGGGTTCCAACCAGACCCGCCGGATGCCTGCCCGCGAAACAGACAGCCTTGACGGCTTCGGGAACGGCCGGGGAGGCATCGGCCCCGTGACAGACGTAAACGGGACCGTCGGTCAGGTGACGCAGCGCCTCCGCGCCGAGACGAAACCATGATTCGAAGCGCCTTATGACGGGGGCCGGATCACCTGCGAGCGGCGCGGTATCGGTGGCTGTTACGAAAATCGCATCAGGAGCCTGCCGGGGATCGGCGAGCCGACCGAATGGCCGGGTGCGAAATGACTGCCAGCAACCGCTTTGGAGCAGGAGCGACTGCATGGTCATGCGATCTGGCCGTGAGGGCCTGTCGAATTCGACGGCGGCTTCGTCCTCGACGTCGATAATAATGGAATCGAGGCTTCTACGCGCGCCGCGCGAGATTGCGCGGATTGTTCCAGCAACAGGGGCTGTAAACGTCAGATGAGGGCGGTGACGATCCGTAAACAGCCGCTCGCCGGCTCGCACGGCTTGTCCGATCGCGACATCGATAATCGGGCGCAGGCGCGGGTAATCTTCTCCCATAAGCGCAACCGAGCGAGCCATGACCGCATCGTCAATCGTGCCTGCCGGCTTGCCTTCCCATCGAAGATCGATCCCGCCCCTGATATGTACCCGCAAAAATACCCCCATGTAAGCGACGCTGGACGTTTCTCTTCCCGATCGGACGCCAACCGGGCGTGGCCATCTAGGCGGCGCCTGACCCGGTTACATTTTCGGACAAGGCGATCCTCAGCTTCTCTTCCTGCTCCGGCGACAGGGACGTCTTGAGAACTCGACCACGCAGGCCTTCGAACTCCGCCAGCACCTTTTCCGGCTGGACCTTTCGGACAAGGACGAACAGCGCAGATGAATTGCTTGGAATGGTCTCGCCCAGAGACTTGATGAACGTGTCGTCGATGCCATAGTCGGCAAGGGAGCCGGACAAGGCGCCGACACCGGCTCCCGTCAGGCCGCCGATGGCGATGCCGGCAAGCGGATTGAGGAACAGCAGGCCCACAAGGCCGCCCCAGATCGTTCCCGAGAGAAGGCCCGATGTGGCGCCGAGAGCCGCCAGGTTAAGGCTCTGCTTGAGATGGACCTTGCCGTCGCCGTCACGAACGACGACGACGGCGTCCTCCAGATCGACCAGATATTCCTTTCTGAGGGCAGCGAGCTTGAGAAGTACCCTGTCGGCTTCATCAACCGTATCGAAACCGACGACCACCAGATCAGACATGTTTTCTTCTCCTATGTTGTAATCTCTTTTTGCTTACGACTTGCAATCTCACCCGCCCTGTTGGACGTTCACGTCTTATCGCGAAAGAAAGATCGGGATTTTCGGATTGGCCAGAATGGTACGGGTTGCGCTGCCGAAAACGAACTCTGTGATCCGGGACTGCCCGTAGGCGCCCATGACCACAAGGTCGGCGCCAAGCTCCTCCGCGCGGGACAGGATCAGATCGCCGGCATTGCCGCCTTCCAACCGGTCAAGCGTCACCCTGATCCCGTGGCGCGCGAGATGGAGAGAGATATCGCTTCCGGGGTCCTCCCCCAGAAGCCGCGCAACCTTGGGCTCGGGAACAACGACGACGTGGACGGCGCGAGCGGTGGCCAGGAACGCCATCGAATCCGCAATGGCGCGGGCCGCTTCCCGGCTGGCATTCCATCCGACCACGACCGTTTCAGGCACGGCGCTGTCGCTTTGCCAGGATGTGGGCAAAAGGATCGAAGGGCGACCGGAGGCAAAGATGATATCCTCCGAGACGGTGAGAGCCGTCTCAGCGCGGTCCGGGTCACGCCCCGTTCCGACGATTGCCAAGGCGGCGTGGCGGGCGTGCAGCATCAGCGCCTCGCCCGTTTCACCGGAACATATCCGAAGCTCGCAATTCACGCCGGTGGCCGACGCGACGTCCGAAAGGAGCCCCCGCAGCTGCGCCTCGGCGTCATGCCGGCGCGTCTCAAAGGAGGTTATCATGCTGTTGATCGCCGCCCCTCGGGCGAAGCCATGGGACGGAGTGGCGATCAAATCTTCCGGCACGAAAGCCACAACGACATGCGCATCCCATGCGCGTGCAAGTGAAACAGCATAATCAATATAGACCCGACAAACAGAAACATCGGCTGTATCGATATAAACGACAATATCTTTTGGCGTCTTCATTCCACCCCTCGTGACCAAACATCAGCTTTACCCTAATGAACATACTCCTTGAGTCAACAGCTGATGATTGAGAGGACTAAAATCCTTTTCCTTGTGCCTCCGGATTGCGTCAGGGAGGCCCGGCGGGCAGCGTTCAGCCCCGCCGTGTGCGGGTACGGTAGCCTGCTGGGTCGTTCTGAGGCGTGATTTCATTCGGGGCTGTGTTTTCCCCTTCCGGCACGGATCTGGCCTCGTCTGCCGTTTTCACGGCCCGCCATGGAAAGACAGCTTCATGCTCCTGTAGCCGGCGTTTCTTTCGGACCTCCACGGTGAACGGTCTTGTTTGCTTCATTGTCGTTTCCAGCCTCGGGTTCTTATTCGTGATTGCGGTCGATACTGACGGACCGTCGCAGCACGAGCGCCAATGCGCTCAGGGCACAGCCGGTCACCATGACGTCGATCGCCAGCAGTGCGCCAATGATCCACAAACTGTTGACGGGCCAGCCCGCGAGGATGACCAGTGCAACAAGCACCGTTGCGGCGCCAGCCGCCGCGAGCCACAGCCAACCGGAAGCCGGGCGGATCGCCAGACCGGCGGCAGTCCTGACAATGCCTGCGACGAGCATGCTGAGAGCCATCAGCAGTGTCAGGAAAGTGGATGCCAGCACCGGGTTCCAGAATGTCATCACACCGGCCGCGACATAAAGCACACCGACAACGAGCAAACCGACAGTTTGGCCCCATCGCTTCATCTGAAATGCGAAGACGATATGCGCCGCACCGGCCAGTAGCATCGTGACACCGACAAAGAGGACGGAAACGACCGTGGCCAGCAACAGGTTGGAGAGGGCGACAAGAGCTATCAGCAGGAGCACGATGCCTGCGCCCAGCAGCCATCGCCATCGCGATCGCAACAGTTGCAGGTCGGTGGCGTCGAGGCTTGCGGTGTAATTGAATATCATAAGTATTCTCCTGCGATAGTTGCGTGAAGAAAGCTGCTTCGCGTCCTGTCAGTTTCCGCCGACGATCTTGCCGGCAAGGACAAACGGGCTGGAAAGGACCGCACCGGCCGAATTGAATACAAACGCTCCGGCTTGCCTAAGATTTCGAGGGTCGCTTGTTCCATCCCGGCCCGAAAGCTTCGGATAGTAGGCGGCGAGACCGACGAAACGATTGTGGCGGAAGCTGTCTGAGGCCTCGATATCCGATATATCGATCACCTGCACATTCGCCTTGCGCGTCGCCTCCTCGATTTTCGGATCCGTCACGTCGATCCTGCCCAGGCGCTGACGTTCTGTGGATAGAAATTCCGAGACCTTCAGCGCCCTGTCATCCTTGGAAACAAGGATTGTCATCGGCGGGTTCAGTGTCCCGATCGTCGCAAGCTGTGCCTGGAACACGTCGACATCGATATCGGGCGCCGCAAGCACGACCTGCAGTCGACGGATCGCCGCGTCCTTGCCGGTAAGCCGCAGTTGGCGCACGGCTTCCGTCGTCAGCCATCCCCCCATGCTGTGGCCGACGAGCGTGATGGGACCCTGGGTCTGTTTGCGCGCCAGGGTGCTGAGCAGATCCGCCAACTGGTCCCGCGAGAACGTCACCGCGTCCTTGTCGGCGACGTAGCCGCTCAAAGCGCCTTCGGACGGCCAGGCAAACAGGATCGGGGCGGCATCGACGCCGGCGTCAGCTGTCATCTGGGCTATGCGATACACGGCCTCGGTGAAATTGGTGTTGTAGCCATGCACGAACACGCCGACACTCGGCGGTTTGCCGTTGTGTTTACGCGTGACTTCCGCCTCGAATGTCGCCGCGTCGAGAATGTGCTGGTCGACGGTGACAAAATCCGTCTTCGGGTTCGGCTTCGATTTCGGCCATTCGACATTGCCCGTCTTGTGACCTGGCGGGATGGAGACCCTGTAGCGGATATAGCTAACCTCGCGGCTACGACCCGACGTGTAGATACCGTTCTCATCACGCTTGCGCGTGGTCGCCACATAAACCGTCGTGAGCTTGGCCCCCGGAACGGCTTCGGCCCTCTGGGCGAGCAGTTCCGGGCCGGGGCGGCCGGCACAGGCTGCAAGCAGGCTTGTGAGAAGAAGTAGCGTAAGGCGTAGACTGAATTCACGCATTGACTGAACCGATTTCTTACTTATGCATTCGAAGCATCGCGCTCTCGATATGACAGAGTTCACCCTGTCGCCGCGCGAGCGGCGACCCCGACTTAGTTTGCATCAGCCCGCCTTCTGGCTAGGCCGTGATGTGGAAACCGTTGTCGGCGTATACCACCGACCCCGACAGAGGCGTTGCCGCCTCGCTTGCCAGGAATGCGGCGATACGCCCAACCTCAGCGATGCTCACGAGGCGTCGCGATGGTGTTCTCTCACGCACCGTGTCGATGAGCTCATCGAAACGCTCGATTCCGGAAGCTGCCCTGGTGGCGATCGGCCCGGTGGACAGGCAATGGACGCGGATGTCCCGCGCTGCGAGATCGGCGGCCAGGTAGCGTACGCTTGCTTCCAGGGCCGCCTTCACCGGTCCCATCAGATTGTAGTTGTCGACGACGCGCTCAGCCCCGAAAAAGCTGACGGTTATCAAGGATCCGCCTTCCTTCATCAGCGGGGCGGCGAGCCGCGCCATTCGGATAAAGGAATGGCACGATATATCCATGGCCTGCGCGAAACCGTCAGCGGAGCAGTTGACGATGCTCGTCTGCAAGTCCTGTCGTGGCGCGAAGGCGATCGAATGAAGCAAGAAATCGAGGCGGCCCCATTCATTTGCTATGGTGTCGAAAACCGCCTCGAGCTGCCCATCAATGCGAACGTCACAGGGCATGAACAGCGACGCGCCCAGGGCATCGGCGACCGGGCGTACGAACGGGACAGCCTTATCGTTGAGATAGGTGACCGCCAGATCGGCGCCGGCAGCCTTGAACGCGGTTGCACAGCCGGCTGCGATGGAGGAATCGTTGGCGATGCCGACGACGAGGCCACGTCTTCCGAATATATCAACGATCGCAGCCATCGCTCAGCCTCCCGAGATTCTCAAGGCGTCAGTGGCGATCACCTGCTCCTCATCGGTCGGGATGACAAGGACGGTAAGACGACTGGCAGGACTGCTGATGACGGGACCGCTCCCGGCGTTCGCTCCAGGATCGAGATCAATGCCGAGCCACATCAGCCGGGTGCAGATATCAGCTCTGATCGTCGGCTGATGCTCGCCGATCCCGGCGGTGAATACGAGAGTGTCGAGGCCGCCCAGCGTCGAGGCAAGCCGGGCAATCTCACCGGCGACCCTGAAGGTGAACAGCTCGATTGCTTCCTTGGCTTGCTGCTCATCACTCTCCAGAAGCACGCGGCTGTCGGCGCTGATGCCGGAAGCGCCCAGCAGACCCGAACGGTGATAGAGGAGATCCTCGATTTCGCCGGGATCTCGCCCGGCCTTTAAGAGGTGTATGACCACGCCGGCGTCGAGCGCCCCGCAACGCGTCGCCATCGGCACCCCGTCCAGCGTCGAGAAACCCATGCTGGTGTCGCGGCTGACGCAGTTGTGCATCGCGCAAAGACTGGCGCCGGAACCGAGATGGGCGACGATGACCTTGCCCGCCGCCTGCTCCGGCCATTTGCTGATAAGCTGGTTGGCAATCGATCGATAAGAAAGGCCGTGGAAGCCATAGCGTTTGATACCCTCTTCGTAGAGCCGCCTCGGCAGGGCGAAGCGGCGGACGACCTCGGCATGCGTGCGATGGAAAGCCGTGTCGAAGGAGGCGGTCTGCCTGATTTCCGGACGAAGGCGCGCGATCGCCCGGACAAGGCGCAGCGCCTGGGGCTGATGGAGCGGCGCAAGCGGTATCAGCGCTTCCATCTGCGACATCGCCTGATCGTTGATGAGCACCGGTCCGTCAAACAAGTCACCGCCGTGCACAACGCGGTGGCCGATAGCGGCGATGCCGGACAAATCATAGTGCCAGGACAGCCGATCGAACGCTTCGCGCAAGACCTCGTCCAATTCTTCCTCCGCTTTGGCTTCCAGCTCGACATCGAAGCGATCCGGGCCTTCGGAAAGCTCGAAGCGCAACGGGGCCTTGCGGAAATCGATCATTCCCTTGCCGACTCGCGTGAGGCCACCGCCTTCAATGGCGAACAGGCCGATCTTGACCGTGGAGGAGCCGGCATTGAAGGTGACAAGCAGTTGCCGGCTCATGAGATGGCCCCCGCCCCGGGCACCTGGTTGCGGGCGACGAGCAGTCTTGCGAGCGTTGCCGAGGCGATGCGTGCCGAAAGCGGATCGGAGCGACTGGTCAGTACGATCGGCACACGGGCGCCGAGCACGATGCCAGCCGCCGTCGCCCCCGCGAAATAAATCAGTTGCTTGGCGAGCATGTTGCCGGCTTCAAGATCCGGCACGAGCAAAATGTCGGCCTCACCCGCGACCGGGGAGACAATGCCCTTCGTCTTCGCCGCATCAAGGTCGATGGCGTTGTCGAAGGCAAGCGGGCCATCGACACGCCCGCCCGTGATCTGACCACGCGCCGCCATCACTGTCAGCGCGGCGGCGTCGAGAGTCGACGGCATCTTCGCATTGACGGTCTCGACCGCTGCGAGCACCGCCACGCGCGGCTCATCGACACCAAGAGTCCGAAGAAGGTCGATGGCGTTCTGGCAGATGTCGCGTTTTTGGTCGAGCGTCGGCTGAATGTTGATCGCGGCATCGGTGACGATCAGCGGCTTGCCATAGGCCGGGACGTCGAACGCGAAGACGTGGCTGATGCGCCGCTCCGTCCTGAGACCGGACCCGGTGGCGATGACGGCACCTAGAAGCTCGTCGGTATGCAGGCTGCCCTTGACCAGAACCGATACCGCACGGCCGACCGCGAGTTCGACAGCGCGCGCGGCTGCGGCATGACTATGGGGAACATCCTCGATCGCCATGTCGCCGAGATCGATCCCTGCGGCTTCGGCCGCGGCGCGGATCTTCGCTTCCGGCCCGACCAGCAGCGGGTCGAACAGGCCCTGTTGGCGGACCTCGACCGCAGCCAGGATTGCTCCGGCAGAGCATGGGTGAACGATGGCCGCCCGCACCGGGGGCAAACCGTGGGCTTCCGCCACAAAGCCTTCATAGCGGCTTGCACGTTTCGTATCCGGCAATGCGACGGAGGACGACGCTTCGGTCCATTCGATCGACTTGTCGGGCGCGATCACCATGGCCGTGCCGGTTAGGACATGTTCGGCTTTTTGATTGGCGCAGATTGTCTCCAGCGCAACCGTCCGGTTTTCGGGGTTCTTGCGAACAACCCGCACGGTTGCCGTGATCGTGTCGCCGGAGGCGACCGGCTTCACGAAGCGAAAATCCTGTCCCAGATAGATCGTCCCAGGCCCCGGAAGCCTTGTCCCGATCACGCGCGAGACCAGCGCGCCCGTCCAAAGCCCGTTGGCAACGATATCGTTGAAGAGGGTCGTTGCCTTCGCTGCCGCGTCACCGGGAGCCAGCCTGTTGCCACCGGCCATCGCCGCCAGCAGATCGATGTTGTTATCCCCTGCGACCCGTGTGAGGCTTGCGGTATCGCCGACCTGTAAATCGGCGAAGGTATGATTTGTCAGCAAGCTGTCGGTCATCACCCTCTCACTTCTGGAATACGTAGGCGCCGGGCGCCTCGGCGATGGCAGGAAAGCCCTTGTCGGCGGCACCGAGTGAAGGCGGGTCAACACGATCCTTACCTGAGTGCGCGGCAAGCCACGGCAGCCAGGCCTCCCACCAGGAACCGTTCCGGGCCTCAGCCTCTGCTGCCCATTCGCCGGGGCCAAGGCAGATGTCGACTGCCAGTCTGGTCGCGATGCGATAACGGCGACCGCGATGGCCCGGCTCGCTGACAATGCCTGCATTGTGCCCGCCGCTGGCGAGAACGAAGGTAACATCGGTATCGGCTAGCTGGTGGATCTTGTAGACCGATCTCCATGGCGCGACATGATCGCGTTCCGTTCCCACGACGAACATCGGCACGCGGATATTTTGCAGCGCCGCCGGACGGCCATCGACCATGAAGCGGCCGGTTGCAAGCTCGTTGTCGAGGTAGAGGCGTTGCAGATATTCAGCATGCATCCGATAGGGCATGCGCGTGGAATCGGCATTCCACGCCATAAGGTCGTTCATCCGCGTGCGTTCGCCCATGAGATAGTCGTGGACCAGTCGCGACCAGACGAGGTCGTTGCTCTTCAATATCTGAAAGGCACCCGCCATCTGGTCCGCCGACAGATAACCCCGATCCCACATCATGCTTTCGAGGAAATGCATCTGGCTCGGGTCGATGAAGAGCGCCAGTTCGCCGGGTTCGGAAAAATCCGTCTGGGCTGCGAAAAGGGTGAGCGTTGCCAGCCTCCCGTCGCCGGCGCGCCCCATCGCAGCCGCCGCGATCGCGAGAAGCGTGCCACCCAGGCAATAGCCCGTCGCATGGATCCTGCTGTCGGGAACGATGGCGGCGATCACGTCGAGCGCGGCCATGACACCCAAACGGCGATAATCGTCCAGCGTGAGATCGCGATCGTCTGCCCCAGGGTTTCGCCAGGAAACGGCGAAGACCGTGTGCCCCTGCCCGACCAGATAGCGCACCAGGGAATTCTCCGGCGACAGGTCAAGGATGTAGTATTTCATGATCCAGGCAGGCACGATCAGCACCGGCTCCGCCATAACGGTGTCGGTTGTGGGACTGTACTGGATCAGTTCGATCAGATGGTTTCGGAAGATGACCTTTCCGGGAGTGACCGCGACATCCCGCCCCGGTACGAACCCTTCCGTGCCCGCGGGCGGGCGACCGCCCGCAAGCCTGTTGATATCTTCGAACCAGTTCTGAAACCCCGCGAGGAAGTTTGCCCCACCAGTGGCGATGGTTTTGTTGATCACCTCGGGATTGGTGAACGGATTGTTGGATGGCGAGAACATGTCGAGCACTTGCCGCGCGGCGAAGGAGACCACGTCCTCGTGGTGAGGAGCGACGCCTGGCACCTCCCGTGTCGCATTGTGCCACCACTGCTGGGCGAGCAGGAACGCCTGAGCATAGGCCGCATAGGGGAGTTCCTTCCACGCCTCCCCGGTGAAGCGGTAGTCGCCCGGCAAGGGCTCGATGCAGCATGGAGTGTCGTCATCGAGACTGGCGGCGCAGAGATAACCCGACAGCCGGGCGCTTTTCCGCACGGCCTTGTCGGTAAGTTCCAGACGCTTTCCAGGCGCCGAGGCCAGATGGATCGACCAGTCGAACAAGGCCAGCGCCAGTGCCGCCGGAGAAAGCCCGCCAGTCATCCGCGCGCTCAGCGCCTCGCGCATCCGATCGATTGCGCGGTAGGTTTCCGTGTCGAAAGTGTCGTGGCGGGCGTCCGCCGCCTTGATGTCTCGCCGGCTCAAATCATTCATTGCGGCTCCCGACTGATCGGCACGGCGGTCGTCATGGTTTGACATCCCTTGTCTTCGTTCATGATGAACTCGACGACCTGGGAGACCAGAGCCATCAGTTCACGATCATTTCCACCACTCTGCAGCGCTGGCGTACCGATGACGTCACGAAGGATGCTGACGCCGGCCAGGAACGCGGCGACCATGGACGCGCGCTGCTCGGACATGAGCAGGCATTTGGAAGCAAACGGCTTGACAAACCCGTCGTCTATAAGCTCGCGAAAAACACGCGAGGCCTCGGGACTGGAAAACGAACGGGCAAGGATGTCAAAAGGCCGGATTTCGTTGGCGCCCTTCTCAGCGAGGATGTCTTGCGCGAGCGTCATATGCAACTCGCTCGCCTCGCCGACGAGCCAGGCCTCCGGTTGAAGTATCGCCTTGACTGCTGCCCGGAACAGCTCTTCCTTCGAACCGAAGGAACGATGAACATAGGCCATGTCGACACCGACATCGGCGGCAATGTCTCGCAACCCGGTTTCCTCATAGGAGTGGGTGGAGAAGCGAAGTATCGCGGCTTTCAGGATGCGCTCACGGGTGGTGTCTTCCGTGACGGGCCGGATCATTCGGTTGGGCATAATTTCTCCAAATAAACGGTTGTCCAGTCTATCGGCGCAACGAAAGGCAGTCAACAGCCGATGACCGACGCTGTGATGTGCTCTTCGTTTCGCGTTTTTTCACAAACTCGGAGTAATCGCGCCAAATTACCTTGAGAGAGGAGCGCTTGATCGCGAGTCATTTAAAATGTTCAAACCCTTGCTTTCGTTCAGCGCCGCAGGGTTGGTCGTTCCCACGCATTGGCCATGCTTTCGAGCGTCGCTGTCATCAGCGCTGCGACTGCGGTTCCGACGAAGGTCAGTGCCAGGCGGGTTAACGCTGCATAGGAAGGTTCCTGCGTGGTAAGGGCACCAACGATCAGTGACAGAGCGGCCGATGCGCTGAACTGGTAGACCATCGGAGGATGGCGGCCGATCATCATCATGGTGGCGAAATACAGCACCGTGAGAAAGACCAGACCGACCAGCATGAAGAAATGGGCGTTCAGGGTCATCAGGAACAGGGCGACACCCGCTGCGGATGCACCTAGCACCGTCGCAAAGATCCGTTCCCGGGCCTCTGCAAACAACTGCTCGCGTGTCGGGAAACACAGCACGAATATCGCGGCGATCGCCATCATCATGTTGGACATATCGATGAAGCTGTAGAGCCAGAAGCTGAGCCCGAGCAGGACGACCGCCCGGATGAGCGCCGATCGCACGTGATTGCCCGGTGCGGGCGTATATTCGTCGATCATTTTCTCCTGGGTAGCCGGCGGAATGAGGAGGTAAAGGACCGGAATCGCGATCAATGCGAGGATGCCCGCCTCGACCACCGAATCACTTAGGGCGTCGAGCGCAGTGATGGAGTTCATACCCAGGATAGAGGCGAGGCCAACGGACACCAGGATCAGCATCCCCATCGGGTTGCCGGTGCTCTGGATGAGATAGAACGCGACGAAATAGAGGCTGCCGACCGCGATCAGGAACGCCACCGGCCAAGACATGAGAAGGGTGAGCACGCCGCTTGCCAACCAAATCATCATGATGAGCGCCAGAGGACCTCCTATGGCTTTCTTCGGATCGAAGGCCTTGCGCATGCCGGCCATCAGGCCAAACGGCAGGGCCGCCATCAGCGCCGGCATAGAGGGCATGACAAAGGGTATCGCGCCCACCGAGATCACCGCAAGCAGCGCCATGCGCAAAGGAAAATTTGGGTCGTCGCGAAAGCTCGGCCGGGGCGAAACATACATGGCCCCACCTCAATACAGATAGGACAGAAGCGACTGGGCGCGGTGCAGGGCCATTGCGATCCACGCTGACGGATTGCTTTCGCCTGCGGCGTAGACCACGACGGTGGCCTTCGCGCCCACCCTGACGGTGCGAGGCCATTCCGAAAGCGCTCGATCGAGTTCAATGCGCACGGGAAACCGGCGGGCCGGCTCGAACCAGCGCGTTTCCGGCTCGTTCTGCACCAGACCGCTGGATGCGGTCCGTCCGGTATCGATGCCCCAGCCGACGCTGTGTACGGTCCCGGTAAAAATCTGCCCCGGCAAGGCATCGAAAAGCAGGCCCACCTTGTTGCCCGGCTCGATATTGGCGAGCTGGTTCTCGCGCATATCGGCCGTGATCCAGGCTCCCCTTCCGTCGATGAAGGTGAGAGCGGCCGAACCCGCGCTCACGTACTGGCCGACTGCTAGATCGAGATTCGTGACCACGCCGAGCGTCGGTGCCACGACCCGTGTGTAGATCAGGTCGAGCTGCGCCCTTTCCAGCTTGAGTCGAGCGGCCTTGATGCGCGGATTGCTGGCGCCCGCCGCCCCCAACTCGGCTTCCGCGCTAGACAGATCAGCCTCCGCCGCATCGACCTCCGCCTGCGCGACCTCGAGTTCCGCGCGAGATGCTTCCTCCTGCTTCCGCGCGGCAACACCACGCTGGACAAGGCTTTGCGTCCTGGCGTTCGAGGTCTTGGCGTTTTCGAATTTGGCCCTGGCCTGCGACACCTTGGCCTGTGCAGCGATCAGCGCCGCCGACGAGGCGTCGATCGACTGGGTCGCCTGTTCGAGTTCGACTTCCGCCTGCTGGACCGCGATCTCGAACGGGCGCGGGTCGACCACGTAAAGAAGATCGCCCTCCTGGACAATCGTATTGTCCTCAACGTGGACGCTGATTACCGGGCCTGAAACACGGGGCGCTAGTCGGGCAATGTAGCCGCTGACCGTGCCGCGGTCGGTATAGGGGGCGAGCTTGTCGGAAACGGCGTACCAGGCTACGAAGGCGACCATGAGCCCGATAACGAGCACGCCGACCCGGACTCCCGTCCTGGTCGGCCCCGCCTCGACCGGAGCGTCAGCCAACGCTTCGGGGGCACGGTCGGCGGGCCTGTCCTCAGAAGAGCCTGTCGGCAGGTCATGTTGGTTCTTATCATCCATTTTTTTCTCTTGGGGTTCGGACGAAACGTAGCCGGCGCTATCCTGCGAATATGGCGATCACGACCGCATTGACGAGGTCGATGAAGAAGCCGCAGACGAGCGGCACGACGATGAAGGCCCTGTGCGCCGCGCCATATTGCTGGGTGACGGCCGTCATGTTGGCGATGGCAGTGGCAGTGGATCCGAGCGTGATGCCTCCGAAGCTGGCAGATATCACGGCCGCTTCGTAGTCACGCCCCATGGCGGGAAAGACGATGAAAACCGTGTAGACGATCGTGAGCGCGATCTGCACCGCGAGCGCGGCGACGACAAAGGTGAAGACGCCGCTCAACTGCCACAGTTGCAGGCCCATCAGCGCCATCGTCAGGAACAGGCCGAGAGAGAGGTCGGACAGAAGCGACAATCCTTGTCGCACGCCGGGCCAGATGCGGGTGATGGCCGCCCCGGCTGCCAGCGGCATCAGATTGCGGATTGCAATGCCGGCCAGCAGGCAACTGACGAAGGTCGGGAGTCTGAAGCCCGTCAGCGCGATCAGGGAGTCGAGCGCCATGCCGAGCATGACCGCGACATTGAGCGCCAGGATCGCCCAGAGCAGGCAGAAATAGTCCATCTTCGGCTCCGGCTCCTCATGGGCGGCGCCGACGTCGATATCTGCGTCGCCCGAGGTGACGATTCCATTGCGGCGGATCAGCAGGGCGGCCATGGGGCCGCCGATCACACATGCCGCGATCAGCCCGACCGTGTTGCTGGCGATGCCGAGCTCCATCGCGTTGGCGATCCCGAGGTCCCCGACGAAGATCGGCGCCCAGGCGACCGTGGTGCCGACCCCGCCCGTCAGCGAGACGGACCCGACCATCAGGCCGGCCTTCGGATCGAGCCCGAACAATGCGGCGATCCCCATCCCCGTGACGTTCTGGATGAGCATGAACGCGGTTGCGAGCGCGAGCAGCACGATGAGCGGCCTGCCGCCCTGCAAAAGGGTGGCCGTATCCGACTTCAGACCGATGCTGGCGAAGAACAGCAGTAGCAGGTGGTCACGCACGCCGAGTTCGAACTGGATTCTCCAGCCCGCAATCCAGTAGGCCAAAGCCACTAGCAAGGCGCACAAAATGCCGCCGACAACAGGCTCCGGTATCGAGTACTTTCGCAGCACCGCGATGTTCATCGTCAAGATCTTGCCCACGATGAGGAGCAGGACCGCAATCGTGAAAGATAGAAAGGGGCTAACTTGAATCATCTTTTTCGGCGGACTTCCATTGATTGATTTCTGGCGGGACCATCCCTAAGCGTGCGCAGACAACCCATTCCAGTGGTGGCCTTTCGATTCCATGCGTTTGCAGAAGAGGCTCGGGTCATCGGCTTACTGCCGATCCGAGCGCGTTACCTGCCGCGCGGCCAAGTCTTTCGACCTGCTCGCCGATGCTGCGCCGCATAGTCGATTCGAAAACAGTGATCGGCGCACTGACGGCCACGCTCGCCGCTACGCCGACGGTCTGCGCTGCTTGCATCGCCCCCGCCCCGAGGTGGTCCCCCAGACCAACGTCGGCATCGATGCTCGCGTGTCTCGTCGCCGCCCCCAGCGCACCCACCTGCGTGACGCCTTCAACCGTGGCTCTGCTCGGAACCATTGTGTCCTGAGATCGGGAAGCACAGTCCGAAACAGGCAGCCAGCGTGTTATTGCGCGGCGTTTTCCGATCGTGTGGATGCCACTCATAGTTCCATCTCAATTCCTCGGACGAAGATATCGATGGTGCGTTCAAGGGCGGCCCGGTCTATCCCCGCGATCCCCGGCGGCGTCCGCTGAAGAACGGCCTGCCGCAGTTGCGGTATCATCGTGATGGACAGGAATATCTCCGCATCACGGGCCAGACCGGGTTCACTTGCACCGTGGTCGCGCAGCACGGCCATTACCTCCTCGCGGATCGGCGGCATTCCATACTGGCCGACGAGACTCGCCAACTTCGGAAACTGCCACGACTCGCCAACAACAACTCTTTCCAGGGAAATGATGAGCGGATCAGTCGCTACTTCTAGAATGCGCAACGACAAAGCCAGCAGCTTGTCCCGCGGAGTCTTGCCCGACAACTGCTCCGTGACGATATTCGATAGGCCCGTGTTTACAACATCGAGGACAATCGCTTCGAAAAGTGCGGCCTTGCCTGGATGGCGCGAATAAAGAGTCCGCTTGGAAATTCCAATTTCCGCGGCGATCGCGTCCATGCTCGTCTGCGCAAACCCGTCTCGCAGGAACAGCTTGCGCGCAGCCGTCATGATCCGGGCCGATATCCGTTCAGACTCCGCCGGTGTCGGCCGTCCGCCGTGGGGGGTCGCCACACGCGCATGATTGATCTTGTCGGTCGGCGTCATTGAAGCGCTTTCTGCTACGTTGCCTTATGAACAGAGGGGCTTTTGGCAAAAGCCCGCCCTTCATGAAGTTACAGGGACTGGCCGGGAGCGCCCCCCCGGAAGCGGATAATTCGTTCAGTTGCAGTTTCCTTGACGAGTTTGCTTATTAAACGATACGGTGTCGTTTACTATGTTTAGCGGAGAATTTCAACCGTTTTGCATCCGGGATTTTCGGCTGGGGTGCGGCGATCGCGGATCGCTCTGCGCCGCACGGACATAAGAAGAGCCGCATGGCAGCATTCAACTGATTGAAGCTCATTGAGGATGGTGCGTAAAGTCCGGCTTCAAGTGCCGCAGCAACCAGATCACCTCGATGTTGCGATGCGCCTCGGCCTCCAGGCGGCTGGAGCGCAGCCGGTTCAAATACTCGGCCGGATCGAACCCCGGCCGCCCCGTCTCCTTTGCCGCCACCCGCTCGAAGCCGGCAGCAGCAAGACCGAGGCCGTCTACGAAGGCCTCGATGAAGCGAACCGGGTTGTCTGGCCCGACATAGTGGTCGATCGCCTCGGGCAAAAAACAGCAGTTGCGAACGATTCGCGACAAATTCCCGACCTTGGCGCACGGCTGTTGTCGTTCACACTGGAGCATCCCGACCCGTGCACCATTCAAAGGTTTTACGATGACCTTGCGATTGAACACGCGCCAAAGGTCGTCGAAGGGCCGAAGCTCCGCGACCGGGCAGTCATAGAAACACGGACCGGCACGAAGGAACTAACCTGAGTTTAGCCCAAAGACGGTCCCAAGCTTCTACGCGATCCTTGCTGGGAGTTTTCAGTCGGTCTGTTGGGTGTGAACGACATTCTTGCTCCGGCGCGTCCTGTGTACTGCTTAAAGGCAGTCATCCAGGTGTACGGAATCATCCGTTCACGACGAACCGGCCTCAACCGTTGACATTTTAGTCATCGAGTGATGATATGGTCGCGATTTCAGGGCGAGCGTTGATGAGGCTGAGGCGAATAGCAGTTCTTCACGCAAACACTCAGGTGAATAATGAGGAACATGCTAAAAGATCCGCTCCCGGTGAGCTCTATATCAAGTATCGATCCAGAACTTACAAGACAAGTTTGCTTTCATTTCCACGAAGCCGGGAGATGGCAGCAACACGCCTTTGTCGGCCGGCTTCAACGATCTTCCAATCGTCGCGTGAGATCGTTCATCTATTCGCAATCCAGTATTGCAACAGGAACGTCTCGTGTGTCCAAGCGCGGATTCCGCGAACAACGCAGGCTCTTTTCCATGGCAATGACATTTCGCATGATGACCTCAGATAGTCTCCATAGCCATCCGCGGTACGCTCGTGCGGCCGCTCCGCAAGGGGAGGTCCGCGCGTGAAATCGCTCAAGAACTGGATAGTCGCGATCGTCGTCATTGCCGTGGTCGCCGGAGCCTATTACGGCTTGCGCATTTATGATGCATCGGGGCTGCCGGCCGGGATCGCCGGCGGAAACGGTCGGATCGAGGCCACGGAAATCGATATCTCCACGAAGACCGCGGGCCGGATCAAGGAGATCCTGGTCGAGGAAGGCGCATTCGTGAGCGCCGGTCAGGTGCTCGCTACCATGGACACACAGCAGCTGGAGGCTCAGAAAAAACAGGCCGAAGCCTCGCTGCAGCGCGCCGTCATCAGCGTCGATACCGCAAGAAGCCTTCTGTCCCAGCGCCAAGCGGAGCGTGAAGCTGCCGCTGCGGTCATCGGCCAGCACGAAGCCGAGCAGGAGGCTGCCGAGCGGAAACTCGCACGCACCGAGCAACTGATCAGAACCAATACGACATCGCTGCAAACTCTTGACGACGACCGGGCTTCGGCACAGAGATCACGGGCAGCCGTCGCGGCCGCGAAGGCGTCGCTTTCCGCTTCCGAGGCCGCCATCGGCGCCGCCAAGGCCCAGATCATCGATGCGGAGGCTTCGGTCGTGGCCGCCCAGGCGGCCATTGAAAGCATCGTTGTGGATATCAATGACAGCACGCTGAGATCACCCCGCGAAGGGCGCGTACAGTACCGCGTAGCCCAGCCGGGCGAAGTGCTGTCGTCGGGAGGCCGCGTCCTCAATATCGTCGATCTCAGCGACGTTTACATGACCTTCTTCCTGCCGACCGAACAGGCGGGCCGCATTCAGATGGGATCCGAGGTTCGTCTCGTTCTCGACGCCGCCCCTCAGTACGTCATCCCCGCCACGGCAAGCTTCGTGGCGGACGTCGCACAGTTCACACCGAAAACGGTCGAGACAGAGGAGGAGCGTCAGAAGCTGATGTTCCGCATCAGGGCGAAAATATCGCCGGAACTGCTGCGCGAGCATATTCAGTACGTCAAGACGGGGCTCCCGGGGATGGCATATGTCCGCATCGCGCAGGATGCCGAATGGCCTGCGCACCTCACCGAGGCCCTGGTGAAATGAGACGCTTGTCGGAAGGAGAGCACGACGCGCAGGAATCTCCTTCCGCCGTCGTAAAAATCAAGGATGTCAGCCTGTCTTACGGCAAGACGCGCGCGCTCGATACTGTTGGCCTCGACATTCCCGCCGGCATCATGGTCGGGCTGATCGGTCCCGACGGCGTCGGAAAATCCAGTCTGCTCAGCCTGATTGCGGGCGCGCACAAGGTTCAGGACGGCCATATTGAGGTGCTGGGCGGCGACATCGCCGACAAGAAGCACCGCGACCGGACCTGCCCGCAGATCGCTTACATGCCCCAGGGTCTCGGAAAGAACCTCTACCCGACCCTGTCGGTGTTCGAGAACATCGAGTTTTTCGCGCGCCTGTTCGGCCAGGACAAGCGCGAGCGTGAACTCCGCATCGACGACCTGCTCCGGCGTACCGGGTTGGCCCCCTTCCCCGACCGCCCGGCCGGCAAACTGTCGGGCGGTATGAAGCAGAAGGTCGGACTTTGCTGCGCCCTGATCCATGACCCGGATCTGCTAATCCTCGACGAACCGACCACAGGCGTGGATCCCCTGTCGCGCCGGCAATTCTGGGAGCTGATCGACGATATCCGCCGCGACCGTCCGTCGATGAGCGTGGTCGTCGCGACCGCCTATATGGAGGAGGCGCAGCGCTTCGACTGGCTGGTTGCCATGGATGACGGCAAGATCCTTGCGACCGGCACGCCGCAGGAGCTGCTCGCGCGCACCGGAGCGGCCAACCTCGATGCCGCCTTCGTCGCCCTTCTTCCTGAAGAAAGACGTTCCGGTTACCACGAGGTGGTCATACCGCCTCGATCAGATGAGGGAGGGTCGGACTTCGCCATCGAAGCCGAACACCTGACCATGCGTTTCGGTGACTTCACCGCCGTCGACAATGTGAGTTTTCAGATACCCCGCGGCGAAATCTTCGGGTTCCTCGGCTCGAATGGCTGCGGCAAGACCACGACCATGAAGATGCTCACCGGCCTCCTGCCGGCGACCGAAGGAACCGCAAAGCTGTTCGGCCACGAGGTCGATCCGAAAGATATCGAGGTAAGGCGGAAGGTCGGCTATATGAGCCAAGCCTTCTCGCTCTACACCGAGCTTACGGTCCGCCAGAACCTCGACTTGCACGCCAGGCTCTTCAACCTGCCGCCCGATAAAATTCCGACGCGCATTGCGGACATGGCCGAACGTTTCGACCTCGATGAGATCATGGATACGTTGCCGGATGCGTTGCCGCTCGGCATCCGGCAGAGATTGTCGCTCGCCGTGGCGATGATCCACGCGCCCGACATTCTGATCCTGGACGAACCCACATCGGGCGTCGATCCGGTGGCGCGCGACGGGTTCTGGCAGATCCTCTCCGACCTGTCGCGCAAGGATGGCGTGACGATCTTCGTTTCGACCCATTTCATGAACGAAGCCGAGCTTTGCGACCGGATTTCACTCATGCATGCCGGCAAAGTGCTTGTCAGCGACACGCCACGCGGCATCATCGAAAAGCGTTCAGCTGGGACGCTGGAGGAAGCCTTCATTTCCTATCTGGAGGAGGCTATCGGCGACAAGACTTCACCAGCGTCCGCCCCAATCGCGCAGCGTGAAGAGGCGGATGAAGCCGCCGCGCCCCCGCCGGCTTCATCCGCCAGCTCGACTTTCAACCTACGCCGTATGCTCGCCTATACGCGGCGGGAATCGCTCGAACTGCGCCGGGATCCGATCCGCGCGACGCTCGCCATTTTCGGCAGCGTCATTTTGATGTTCGTCGTGGGCTTCGGCATCAACATGGATATCGAGAACCTGTCCTTTGCCGTGCTCGACCGGGACGACACCACGATCAGCCGCGACTACACACTCCAGATCGCCGGATCCCGCTATTTCACGGAGAAGGCGCCGATCGTCGATTACAACGACCTCGATCGACGCATGCGCAATGGCGAACTCAGCCTCGCACTGGAGATCCCGCCAGGCTTCGGGCGCGATGTCGCGCGGGGCACCAAGGTCGAAATCGGCGCCTGGATCGACGGTGCAATGCCTTCGCGGGCCGAGACTGTGCGGGGTTATGTGCAAGGCATGCATCAGACATGGCTCACCCAGAAGGCACGTGAACTCTATGGCGACGCGGCAACCACCGGCACCTTCCAGATCGCCCTTCGATACCGCTACAATCCGAGCGTCGAGAGCCTCAAGGCCATGGTGCCGGCCGTCATCCCGATGCTGTTGATGATGATCCCCGCCATGCTCGCCGTTCTGAGCGTCGTGCGCGAAAAGGAACTCGGCTCTATCATCAATTTCTACGTGACGCCCGTCACTCGGGTGGAGTTCCTCCTCGGCAAGCAGTTACCCTATATCGCGCTTGCCATGCTCAACTTCTTCATGTTGACGGCCTTCGCGATCTTCGTGTTCCAGGTGCCGGTGACAGGCAGCTTCCTGACGCTGACCGGTGCTGCACTTCTCTACGTCACGGCGGCGACCGGGCTGGGACTTCTCATTTCCACCTTCATGAACAGCCAGATTGCTGCGATCTTCGGGACCGCGTTGATCACACTCATTCCGGCCGTCCAGTATTCCGGAATGATCGATCCGGTCTCCTCGCTGGAGGGGGCCGGCGCATTTATCGGACAGATCTATCCGGCGACCTACTTCGTCACGATCGCACGCGGTACGTTCTCCAAAGCGCTAGAGTTCAGCGATCTCGCGGCGTCCTTCATCCCGCTCCTGATCGCTGTCCCGGTTCTTCTCGCCAGCAGCGCGGCGCTCCTCAAGAAACAGGCGGGGTGATCCATGCGCTTGGCCAACATCGCCCAACTCGGTATCAAGGAGCTGCGCGGTCTCGCCCGGGACCCAATGCTTGTCGTCCTTATCCTCTATGCCTTCACCCTGTCGATCTACACGGCTTCGACGTCGATGCCTGAGACGCTCAACAAGGCAGCCATTGCTATCGTGGACGAAGACCAGTCTCCCGTCTCCTCCCGGATCCTGACCGCGTTCTATCCGCCTTATTTTTCCATTCCCAAGATCATATCGCAGCATGAGATGGACAGTCGCATGGATGCGGGGCTCGACACCTTCGCCCTCGACATTCCCCCGAATTTCCAGCGTGATCTGCTTGCCGGTCGAACGCCGACGATCCAGCTCAATGTCGACGCCACCCGCATGTCGCAGGCCTTCAGCGGCGGCGGCTATATCCAGTCCATCGTTTCCAGCGAAGTCAACGAGTATCTCGACCGCTACCGTGGAACCACCGAGGTTCCTGTGGATCTCGCTCTGCGTTCTCGCTTCAACCAGGAGCTCAACAAGGGTTGGTTCGGCGCCATTTCCAATGTGATCTCATCGATCACGATGCTTTCGATCGTGCTCACGGGCGCGGCGCTCATACGTGAACGCGAGCATGGCACCATCGAGCATCTTCTCGTGATGCCGGTGACGCCGACAGAGATCATGCTGAGCAAAATATGGTCGATGGGGCTGGTCGTGCTTGTTGCCTGCGCCGTGTCGATCGTGTTCGTCGTGCAGGGGGTTCTTCAGGTGCCGATCCAGGGTTCCGTCGGCCTTTTTCTGGCGGGTGCAGCGTTGCAGCTCATCGCCACCACATGCATGGGAATTTTCCTTGCCACCATCGCCGGCTCGATGCCGCAGTTCGGCCTGCTGCTGATGCTGGTCCTGCTTCCTCTTCAGGTCCTTTCGGGCGGCCTCACACCGCGCGAAAGCATGCCGCAGATCATTCAGGACATCATGCTCGCGGCGCCAAACACCCACTTCGTGATCCTTGCACAATCGATCCTGTTTCGCGGCGCGGGCCTCGATGTGGTCTGGCCACAGCTGCTGGCTCTCGTGCTGATCGGCGCGGCGCTCTTTGTGTTTGCGCTCCGCCGCTTCCGAACCTTCTTGCAATAAGTGAGGCCGCGGTGATCCGCGCAGCCTTATCCAGGTAATCGATCGAAATACAGCAGCGATTTATTCGAACGGGAGGTTTGTCGTCATGCAAGGACTTATGAAAGCTGCAATTGTTCATGAATTCGGAAAGCCACTGTTGATCGAAAACGTTCCGATACCCGTACCCGGCCCGGGCGAACTGCTGGTGAAAGTGGCCGCCTGTGGCGTGTGCCACACCGATCTGCATGCCGCCTCCGGCGACTGGCCGGTCAAGCCATCCCTGCCCTTCATTCCCGGCCATGAGGTAGCAGGCACCGTCGCGGCACTCGGTCCAGGTGTCACGGACTTTGTAATCGGCGATGCCGTCGGCATCGCATGGCTCCATGACGCCTGCATGCGGTGCGAACATTGCGAAACCGGCTGGGAGACGCTTTGCAAGCATCAACACAATACGGGCTACAGCTGCGATGGAGGCTTCGCGGAATACGCGATTGCCAATGCTGCATTCGCCGCAAGACTGCCTGACGACGTTGATTTCGCGGCGGTCGCGCCTATTCTCTGCGCCGGGGTCACGACTTACAAAGGGCTCAAGGAAACCGAAGCGCGACCCGGGCAATGGGTCGCAATCTCCGGCATCGGCGGCCTGGGCCAGGTAGCCATCCAATACGCCAAAGCAATGGGACTGAAGGTCGTTGCACTGGATTTGGCGTCTGAGAAGCTCACATTGGCCAGAAGAACCGGAGCCGATCTGGCGCTTGACGCGCGGTCCCCGGACGCCATCGCCGAGGCCCTCGAAGCAACAGGCGGCGGAGCACACGGAGTGCTCGTCACCGCGGTATCGCCTCCGGCGTTCTCGCAGGCGCTCCAGCTCGTTCGACGAAAAGGCACCGTTGCTTTGGTCGGATTGCCGCCAGGCGAATTCGCGACGCCTATTTTCGATGTCGTCCTGAAGCGCATAACCGTGCGGGGCTCAATCGTCGGCACGCGCCGGGATCTTGACGAGGCCATCGCCTTTTTTACGGAAGGCAAAGTCAAGGCTCAGGTCACGCCGGCGCCGCTTGAGGACATCAACCGGATATTTCAAGAGCTGAAAGCTGGCCGCGTCGACGGCCGTGTGGTTCTCGACATGACAGGCAAGGCAGCCTGATCAGTTTGGCGCTGCGGTTTCTTAAAAGGGGATAAACATGATTACATCCGACATCATGACGCGGGACGTTGCCACGATCAGTGTGGATGCTCATGTGCGCCACGCTGTTTCAGTGATGCTGGAGCGTGGCGTCAGCGGTCTGCCGGTAACGGATAGCGACGGAAAGCTCGTCGGGATCATTACGGAAGGCGATCTGATGTCTCGCAAGGAAATCGGAAGGTCTTTGCTCGATCGGCAGGACCATCCCATGACCGATGAGAACGATCTCAAGAATTACATTCATTGCAACAGCTGGCGCGTTGGTGACGTCATGTCCCCGGAGGTTGTGACAGTAGCTGCTACCACCTCCCTGGCGACGGTGGCCGAGACGATGCTGAACCGCAATATCAAGCGGATTCCAGTGACGTCCGACCGCAGCGTCATCGGGATTGTCAGTCGCCGCGACCTCTTGAAGTCGACCTCTTTTTCCTGCTTCGAACAGATTGCGCGGGGGGATGAAGGGATCAGGCTTGCGGCATCAGCACGCCTTCGCAACGACCTTGGCTTTGATCCGGAAAGGCTGAAGATCGACGTGCACGGCGGGACGGTCGCGGTCACCGGAGCACATTTGACAGATCTTCAACTCCGGGCCGTGAAATGTGTCATTGAGGGCATACCGGGTGCGAGCTTCTCCGGTAAACCGACTTGATAGGATTTCGCACAAACTGACGTCGACCGATATTCATGCTTTGAATCCGGTATCCTCCCCTGACCACGCCGGATAGCGACGCGCGGCTTTTCTCAGAATTCGGTCAGCAACCAGACAAGGCAGAGCGAGATCGTTGATCGATGCTTTGGTTGAACACTACTGCCCAGGGATCAGCCTTCGGGAAAGTGCCATAGCATGAAATTCATATAGTCATCATCCGTTGACTCAGATCAATTCCCTGGCCTAGAAAATAAGCAATCGTCACTTTGGCCGGATGGAGAAGCCTTTCTCTGTTCCGAGGCATTCGCTTGCGCTCAGACGCCAGCTTAGCTTGTCAACTATTTCCTGGGAGGGGGTATGAGCACTGTTTCTGAAGCACCGGAGGAACGTCGTTTTCAGTTCCCAACCGCATTCACCATCCTCTTTGGCTTGATCGTTCTGGTCGCCGCATTCACATGGATCATACCGGCCGGGCAGTACGACCGTGTTCAGAATGTTGCCTTGAACAAGCAAGTGCCGGTCGCGGGGACCTATGCGGTCGCTGAGCCGGCGCCGCAGGGGATATTCGACATCATCATGGCGCCGATACGCGGTTTCTACGATCCCGCAGCCGGCACCGCAAACGCGATCGACGTCGCTCTCTTCGTCCTGGTGATCGGCGGGTTTATCGGTGTCGTGACCGCCACAGGCGCGATCAATGCAGGCATCGAGCGGGCCATGAGTAGCCTGAACGGCCATGAGAAATGGATGATCCCATTCCTCATGGCATTGTTCGCCTTCGGCGGCACGACCTACGGCATGGCCGAGGAAACGCTGGCCTTCTATATGCTTCTCATCCCGATCATGATCGCGGCGCGCTATGACGCGGTAACCGCTGTTGCCATCATCCTGCTTGGCGCGGGCGTTGGAGTTCTCGGTTCCACCGTCAATGCGTTCGCCACTGTTATCGCTTCGGATGCCGCGGGCGTGCCGTTCACGCAAGGGCTCGTGTTGCGGCTCGTCATCCTTGGCCTGACATGGCTCGCCTGCGTCGCGTACGTGATGCGCTATGCCGAGAGGGTGAGGCTCGACCCCACCAGGTCACTTGTCTACGACATGAAGGCAGACAACGAGAAGCATTTCCTCAGCGCGCACCATGATGGAGCCGAATTTACCACGACCCACAAGCTCGTGCTGGCGGTCTTTGCTCTCACGTTTGCCGTAATGGTCTGGGGCGTGCTGAAGGGCGGCTGGTGGATGGGCGAAATGAGTGGCCTGTTCCTAGCATCCGCTATTGTGGTCGGCTTCATAGCCCGGACCGGCGAGAAGAATTTTACGGATGCCTTCGTCAATGGTGCCCGCGATCTTCTAGGTGTTGCCCTGATCATCGGTCTGGCGCGCGGCATCGTTGTCATCATGGATGCGGGCAAGATTACCGACACCATACTGCATTGGGCCGAAGGTTCGGTTGCAGGCCTCGGCAAGGTCGCCTTTATCAACGTGATGTACTGGCTTCAGGTGCTGATGTCATTTTTCGTGCCTTCATCATCGGGGCTCGCGGTTCTGACTATGCCGATAATGGCACCGGTCGCCGATTTCGCCGGCGTCGGCCGCGACCACGTCGTTACCGCCTACCAGTCGGCCAACGGCATCGTGAATCTCGTCAATCCGACCTTCGCCGTCGTCATGGGAGCGCTGGCGATCGGTCGCGTACCCTACGAACGGTGGCTGCGCTTCATGTGGCCGCTCCTCGTGATCCTCACCATCATTATCATGGCGAGCCTGAGCGTCGCCACCGTCATTGCCTAAAGGAGATTTTCAATGGCTCCCACCTATGGCGTTCACTCGGAAGTCGGAAAGCTTCGTCGTGTTCTCGTCCATCGCCCCGGCGCTGCGCTCGCTCGCCTGACCCCTTCCAACTGCCATGAACTGCTCTTTGACGACGTCATCTGGGTCAAGCAGGCTCGCGTTGAGCACCTGACCTTTGTGGACGCCATGCGCCATCGCGGCGTTGAGGTAGTATTTCTGCGGGAGATGCTTGCTGAGACACTACAAATCCCCGAGGCGCGCCAATGGCTTCTCGAACGTCGCGTTACCGACGATACCGTTGGAGTTGGTTTCGCAGACGACCTAAGGGCGCATCTTATGGAGATCGAAGCTGATGCGCTTTCCTTGATCCTGATGGGTGGCCTGAGCAAGGCAGAGCTACCGATCAAGAGTGGCGGCTTGCTCTCGGAAACGTTGCGTCCAGAAGACTTTACTCTGCCGCCACTGCCTAACCACCTGTTCACACGCGACACCACCTGCTGGATTTATGGCGGCGTCACGCTCAATCCGATGCGATGGAATGCACGAAAGCTCGAAACCGTCAACATCGCTGCCATCTACAGATTCCATCCCGATTTCGCCGATGCCGGTTTTCCGGTCTGGTGGGGAGATCCTGACAAGGACCACGGCCTCGCCACGCTGGAGGGCGGCGATGTCATGCCGATCGGCAACGAGACAGTTCTCGTCGGTATGGGAGAGCGGACGACGCCACAGGCTGTCGGTCAACTCGCACGGTCCCTGTTCGCGAAGGGCGGAGCGCAAAGAGTGATCGCCTGCAAGCTACCGATCGAGCGAGCCTCGATGCATCTCGATACTGTCTTCAGCTTCTGCGATCGCGATCTCGTGACACTTTTCGCCGATGTGGCCCACAAGATCGAACCTTATTCCATTCGCCCAGGTGAGAGGGAAGGCGCAATCGATGTCCGCAAGGAGGAGCACCCGCTCGTGGACGTCGCTGCCGAAGTGCTGGGTTTGAAACAGTTGCGTGTCGTTGAGACGGGCGGAGACGCGTATGTCGCCGAGCGCGAGCAGTGGGATGACGGTAACAACGTTGTGGCGCTCGAGCCTGGCGTCGTCGTCGCTTACGACCGTAACACCTACACCAACACCCAACTGCGCAAGGCAGGCGTAGAGGTCATCACCGTGCCCGGCGCCGAGCTCGGACGCGGTCGTGGTGGCGGTCATTGCATGACCTGCCCGCTTGTTCGAGATCCCGTTTAAAGGAGCCTGTCATGCCCGTGAACCTGAAAGGTCGCAGCGTCCTGAAGCTACTGGATTTCACGCCCGACGAAATCCGCTTTCTGCTCAAGCTGTCAGCATCGCTCAAACAGGCAAAATATGGCGGCTACGAGGAGCCGCGCCTGAAAGGCAAGAACATCGCGCTGATCTTCGAGAAGGATTCGACACGTACCCGCACTGGCTTCGAGGTCGCCGCTTACGACCAGGGCGCGCACGTCACCTACCTTGGCCCGACCGGCACCCAGATCGGCAAGAAGGAATCGATGAAGGATACCGCGCGCGTGCTCGGAAGAATGTATGACGGCATCGAGTATCGCGGCTTCGGGCAGGAGCAGGCCGAGACACTGGCAGCATTCGCTGGCGTTCCGGTCTACAACGGGCTGACCGACGAATTCCATCCGACCCAGATCCTGGCCGATTTCCTGACCATGCGGGAATACACACGCAAGCACCTGTCGCAGGTCACCTTCGCCTTCCTCGGTGACGCCGGAAACAACATGGGTAACTCGCTCCTTGCCGGCGCCGCGCAGATTGGCATGGATGTGCGCCTCGGCGCGCCGAAGGCCTGCTGGCCCGAGGCCGATCTGGTCCGACAGTGCCAGGAGATCGCAGCCAGGACCGGTGCGAAGATCACCCTGACCGAAGATCCTTACGAGGCCGTCAACGGCTGCGATTTCGTCTACACCGATGTCTGGGTGTCGATGGGGGAGCCGGATTCGGTCTGGAAAGAGCGCATCGAACTCCTCACACCTTATCGCGTCACCGCTGATATCATGACTGCAACAGGCAATCCGCACGCAAAATTCATGCACTGCCTGCCCGCGTTCCACAACCGCGAGACCGAGGTCGGCGAGAAAATCTTCCAGCAATACGGCGTCGACAGCATGGAAGTGACGGAAGAGGTCTTCGAATCCGAAGCCTCCATCGTCTTCGATCAGGCCGAAAACCGCATGCACACGATCAAGGCTCTGCTGGTCGCAACGCTGGGATCGTGACATGCGGGTGGTGGTGGCACTGGGAGGCAACGCGCTGCTCAAGCGCGGCGAGCCGATGACGGCCGACGTGCAGCGCATGAATGTGCGTAAGGCGGCCATCGCGCTGGCCGACCTGGCGCGCGACCACGAGATCGTCGTTGCGCACGGAAACGGACCACAGGTCGGGCTTTTGGCGCTCCAGGCGGCCGCTTACACGGATGTCGATCCCTATCCGCTCGATATCCTCGGGGCGGAGAGCGTCGGCATGATCGGTTATCTCGTCGAACAGGAACTGACCAATGCGATGGCGGTAGGATCCAAAATCGCAACGTTGCTGACCCAGATCGAGGTGGAACGAGACGATCCCGCCTTCGCGCGGCCGGAAAAGCCGATTGGGCCGGTCTATACACGAAACGAGGCAGCGAAGGCGAATGAGGCCCATGGCTGGCCGATGGTGGAGGAAGCGGACGACCGATGGCGCCGGGTCGTCCCCTCTCCGCTCCCCGCGCGCATCACCCAGATCGAGACGATCCGGCTCCTAGTGGAGGCCGGCGTGACGGTCATCTGCGCGGGAGGCGGTGGCATCCCGGTAGCCCGGGATGCAAACGGCACGCTTCATGGCCTTGAGGCAGTTATCGACAAGGACAGGGCAGCCGGGTTGCTTGCCAAGGCGCTCGACGCTGACGCCTTCCTGATGCTCACCGACGTGGATGCCGTCTACCAAGGCTGGGGCACACCGGACTCGCGGCCAATCAGGAAAATAGCGCCAGCGGAATTAGATAGCCGTGCTTTTCCTGCCGGATCCATGCGGCCGAAAGTGGAGGCGGCGTGCGACTTTGCAAACACCGGCGGACTTGCGGGCATAGGCCGACTTGAAGAGGCCCGTGCGATCCTTGAAGGGCGCCAGGGCACGTTGGTTAAGTTATAACGGACGGCTTGAAACAAGTGTCCAATCAGTTGCCGGGGAAGACCCCTGAAAGCCCGGCGTCGGCGGTGTCGCCCTCCTTTTTTGCCGCTCAGGAGCTCTGACGCATAAAATCGGGGAAATCGGTCCGTGTTGGCCATCGAGGAGCGTTCGTGTCAAATCTTGGAGAAACGGCAATCGGTCTGGACGAGGCGGCTGCACTGGTGGTGCCGCGGGAAATAAGGGAAGCCTTATTCATTGCCGCCGCTCATGCCTGGAATACCGGCGAAGTCACCTTTGATCATGAGCTTGCCAGGGCTGTGGATGCTGTAGCGGATTTGCTTGCACTCACGCGCGAGGAAGTCGTGGAACTCATGATACAGGAATGGCTTCACGCCTCGGAAGGATTCGTTTCCATCGAAAACAGGCCGGACATCATATTTCGGCCTTCGCACATTCGTTCTGCCGAACAGGGCATGCCTACGGGTGCCCCTCCCATCGATAGCTGACAACCGAGCGCTCCGAACTGAAGGTGAGGACGGCATGGAGAACAGCCCCCCGAGACATATACTTTTCGCAACGGATTTCTCGGCGCGCTGCGATCGGGCAAAGGTCCGCACCATTCAGTTGGCTCTTCAGTGGCATGCCCGGCTGACTGTTATCCACGTTATCGAGGACGACGATGCCCCTTTCGAACAGCCGGAAACGCAGTCCCTTCCACGCGCCGTTTCGCACAGCGCCATGCTCTTGCGTGATGAGCTTTCGGCCATTGAGGGGCTCAGTAGTACTGTCGTCGTGAGACGAGGTCGTCCACACGTTGAGATCCGCGAGATCGCTTTGCAGGATAAGACCGATCTGATTGTCACGGGAATATCGCGAAACGAATTCGACGGCCGATCCTTGCTTGGGAGCACGACGACATCTCTCCTGCGGGAGAGCGGGCTGCCCGTGCTCGTGGTGAAAAAGAAACCGGGCGACACGCGCGACCGGATTGTTGTCGCGATCGACCTGTCGCCCGCGGCATCGGGCGTGCTCGCGACCGCTGTAAGGTTTTTTCGACCCGAAAGCCTCGTGCTTTTCCATGCGATAGAGCCGACGTACAAAAACTGGGTCGATGACAAGGAGGCCTACAGCCGGCAGATCTCGAAGGAGGCCGTCAAGCAAGTCCGAAGCTTATCGGATGACTTCACACAACACGGTGGAGCTCGCGAGATTCAGATCGTCACGTTGGAAGGCGATCCTGTACAGCAGCTGGCCGCCTATGTCGATGACAACGACATTGATCTGGTGATCGCCGGCACGGAAGGAAGGCATCAGATCATGAACTTGTTTGTCGACAGCGTGGCAGGTCACAATCCCCATGAAGTTCAATGCGATATCATGATTGTTCCCAGGCATGCTCAGAACTGAAAACATGACACGCGTAACGCCCCGCCTGTTCTTTACGCGGCAACGACATTCGGCGGAGACTCGTTGTAACGCCGGCCGATCCACTTGCGAATTTCGCTGAACCACAGGACGCTGCTGCTCATCGCAATACAGAGCAACCACTGGTCCAGAGACAGCGGCAGAGTTCCGAAAGCAGTGTTCAAAATGCTCAAGTTGACGACGGTGATCTGAAGGATAACCGAGAAGCCCACCGCCGCCCAAAGCCATTTGTTCGTGAACAGATGGCTGAACGCGCTCCTTGTTTCGGATCGTGCATTGAAGCAGTTGAACAGCTGGGCGAAAACAAGCGCCGTGAAACCCGCAGTGCGCGCCTGCTCCAAGCTTTGCGTACCTTCGATCAGCCCCCCGGGCAGATGGATATCCATGGTTAGAAGCGTTGCCAGGGCCATTACGAGGCCGATCTCGGCGACACTCCTCCACATCCGCGCGTCGATCGCATGTTCGTCGGACTTGCGTGGCGGTCGCGCCATCGCGTCGTCAGTTTGCGGATCGATGCCCATGGCAAGAGCAGGGCCGGAGTCGGTGATCAGATTGATCCAGAGAATCTGCGTTGCCAGCAACGGCAGCACGAGTTCCCCGCTGCCGGCGCCGTCTAATCCAATAACGCCCGCGCCGATGACGCCGAGAAAGACGGTCAATACCTCGCCTATGTTGGAAGACAGCAGGTACCGTAGGAACTTGCGTATATTTTCGAAGATCGCGCGGCCTTCCCTCACAGCGTCGACGATCGTGGCAAAATTGTCGTCGGCCAGGATCATCCTGGCCGCCTCCTTGGTAACTTCGGTCCCGTTGATCCCCATGGCGATGCCGATATCGGCCGCCTTCAAGGCTGGCGCGTCGTTAACACCATCGCCCGTCATTGCAACTACATTGCCATCAGCCTGTAGAGCATCGACGATACGCAGCTTGTGCACCGGCGCCACGCGGGCATAGACCGAAACCGTACGGATCGCGGCCGCAAATGTGGTCTCGTCCATAGCATCGAGTTCGGCACCCGTCAGCGCCCGCGCGCCGTCATCGACGATCCCCAGCTGGGCGGCAATGCGCGATGCGGTGCGCGGATGGTCGCCGGTGATCATGATCACGCGTATTCCGGCTCGCCGGGCTTCCGAAATGGCGACCGCTGCTTCTTTCCGCGGCGGGTCGATGATCCCGACAGTGCCCGCGAAGATCAGGTCACGTTCGAGCCCCTCGCCCTCTTCCAACTCATCGACGTCCATGAGCGGGCGATAGGCGACCGCCAAGGTGCGCAGGGCTTCGTCGGACAGCCGTTCGACATCGGCAATGGCCCGCGCCCGCTGCCCGGCATCGAACGGGACGACATCCATGCCGACGCGTATAGACGTGCAATGCGTCATCAAAACATCGGGCGCTCCTTTGGTCACCACGATCCGCTGGCCGCCATGCTCATGGTCGAGCTCTATGGTCGACATCATCTTGCGATCCGAGGTGAATGGAATCTCGGCAACGCGTTCGAAGCGTTGCTTACGGCGGTCGTCGATCCCGAGCTTTCGCTCGCCAACCAGGAAAGCGGCTTCGGTCGGGTCGCCCTGAATTTCCCACACTCCGTTCTCCGTCTGACGCAGCGCGGCATTGCCGGCCATGCTGCCACCGCTGAGAACGACGATCTGCTCAGCGCGTGCGGGACCCTGGGGGCCGCCTTCACCGCTCTCGACCTCCAGCTTGCCAATCGGCACATATCCTACGCCGGTGAAACGGCTGTTGCCGGATGCCGTCATAATGCGCTCGATGGTCATCTCGGACCGTGTCAGCGTTCCGGTCTTGTCCGAGCAGATGACCGAGGCCGAGCCGAGCGTCTCGACCGATGACAACGTCTTGACCACGGCGTTGCGCTTTGCCATGCGCTGGACGCCGATCGCCAGAACCAGAGACAGAATGGCGGGGAGGCCCTCCGGGACGGCCGCGACGGCCAGCGACACACCCATCAGTAACACCGAAATAACATCTGACGGACCATCGATGTCGGATAACAGCAGCACTGTTGCCACCACGATGACAGCGATGGCGACAACGGCAGTCCCAAGCGCGCGACCTACACGCTCAACCTCTTTCTGCAGGGGGGTCGCGTCTTCCTTGCTGGCATCGAGCATATGCGCAATGGCACCGATTTCCGTCCGCATTCCCGTTCCGGTGACGACAGCACGGCCGGTTCCCTGGACCACCGCGGTGCCTCTGAAGACCATGCCGAACCGCTCCGCCAGAGGCGAAGGGCTCTGTAGAACGGCCGCATCCTTGAGAACGGCTTCGCTTTCCCCAGTCAGCGAAGCTTCCTGTACGCGAAGGTTTGCGGTGCTAATCAACCTTCCGTCGGCGCCAACTGCGTCGCCCTCCTCGAGCAGAAGGATGTCGCCAGGCACGAGTTCTCCGCTTGGAATGCGCGTTCGTTCGCCGTCTCTCAAAACCGAGGAACTGGCGGCGGTCATCCGCGCGAGCGCGGCAACGGCGTCGGCGGCTCTGGCTTCCTGCACGAAGCCAATGGTGGCATTCGCCAGGACCACCATAAGGATAACGATCGCATCGATGGGCCATCCTTCTCGGCCATCGATAACCCAAGCAATCAGGGCAATGACAATCGCGCCAAGCAACAGATGGACGAGCGGATCCTGAAATTGCGAGAGCAAGCGCCGCCAAAGGGGGATCGGCGCTACTGCCCGCAGTTCGTTCCCGCCATATTCTAAAAGTCGCTTTGCCGCTTCCGTGGAAGTCAGACCGCGCTGAGAGTCGCTGGCGAAATGATTTACGACTTCCTCCGTGGCGCGTAGCGAATAGTCGTCCGGCGTCGCTGACACCAATTCACGACGGCTTTCTTCGCCCTTCATTCCACAATCCTGTCCTGCGACCTGTGTATGGTCTGCGTCCGCGTCAAAACAGCCTGGGCGGTGGCAGTGGACCAAGCGCAACCAGACCCGCCCAGGAGAAGTTAAAAAGCCATCTTAACTGGCAGAACCATCGTTACGACAGATGGGTGCCATCAGGGCTGAGAGTCAGGCCACTTCCAGTTTTGAATTTCTGGCATATCCTCACCATGTTCGTAGACGTAGGCCTTGTGAAGCGCGAGTTTATCGCGGAACTCTGCGGCAATCTTCGCACCTTTGTCCTTCAGGACAGGGAGCCGATCGATTGCCTCGATCGCCAGATGAAAGCGGTCCAGTTCGTTCAAAACGGCCATGTCAAAGGGCGTCGTGGTGGTCCCCTCTTCGATAAAGCCGCGCACATGGAAATTTGGATGGTTGGCGCGTTTGTAGACAAGGCGATGGATCAGGTAGGGATAACCGTGATACGCAAAGACCACCGGTCGGTCGCGTGTGAAGATGCTGTCGAACTTCTCGTTAGAAATACCATGCGGGTGGTGTTGCGGCGATTGCAGCGCCATCAGGTCCACGACGTTCACGACTCGGATTCGCAGATGTGGCAGAGCCTGCCGCAAGAGGTCGACAGCGGCGAGCGTTTCCATGGTCGGCACGTCGCCGGCGCAGGCCATCACGATGTCTGGCTCTAATCCGTCCTCGGTTCCAGCCCAGTCCCAGATGCCAAGGCCCGCCTCGCAGTGCTGCTCGGCCTCCGCCATGGTCAACCATTGAGGCGCGGGCTGTTTGCCGGCGACAATGACATTCACCCGATCCCACGTCTTGAGGCAATGATCGCCGACCCACAACAGGGTATTCGCATCCGGGGGCAGATAGACGCGGACGATGTCGGCGCTTTTGTTTGCGACGAGATCGATGAAGCCGGGATCCTGATGACTGAACCCGTTATGATCCTGCCGCCAGACATGAGAAGTCAGAAGGTAGTTCAGCGAGGAGATCGGCTTGCGCCATTCCAATTCCCGCGAAACCTTCAGCCATTTGGCGTGCTGGTTGAACATGGAGTCCACAATGTGGATGAACGCCTCGTAGCAAGAGAAGAACCCGTGACGGCCAGTGAGCAGGTAGCCTTCAAGCCATCCCTGGCACAAATGCTCGGACAGCACTTCCATAACGCGCCCGTCGGGCGACAGATGATCGTCAGTTTCGAGTGTTTCGGCCATCCAGACCCGGTCCGTCGCCTCGAACACGCTGCCGAGCCGGTTGGAAGCCGTCTCGTCCGGCCCGAACACACGGAAGTTCCGCTCGTCATCGTTGAGCCGTAGGACGTCGCGCAGATAGTCGCCGAGAACTTTCGTCGCCTGCGCTTCCGTCGCGCCGGGCCGGCCGACCTCCACGGCATAGCTGCGGAAGTTGGGTGTACGCAGTTCCTTGCGCAGAAGGCCGCCGTTGGCATGCGGATTGGCGCCCATGCGCCGCGGACCCTTCGGTGCCAGGGCCTTGAGCTCTGCCTTCAGTGCGCCCCTTTCATCGAACAAGTCCTCCGGGCCGTAGCTCCGCAGCCACCCCTCGAGGATAGCACGGTGTCCTTCGTCCTCGCGGCAATTCGCGACCGGCACCTGATGAGAGCGCCAGTGGTTCTCCACCATCTTGCCGTCCACGACCTTAGGTCCTGTCCAGCCCTTGGGGCTGCGCAGAATGATCATAGGCCACTGCGGGCGCATCGATGCTGAGGACGCGTTCCCTCGGATTGCTGCGAGCCGGTCAAAGACGGTATCGAGCACTCCGGCCATCTGCTGATGCATTTCAGCGGGCTCGCTACCCTCGACAAAGAACGGCTCATAGCCGTAGCCGATGAAAAGATGCTTCAACTCGTCGTCGGAAAGCCGCGCAAGAACGGTTGGGTTGGCGATCTTGTAGCCGTTGAGATGCAGGATCGGCAGAACCGCGCCGTCGCGGGCTGGATTAACGAACTTGTTGGAATGCCATGCGGTCGCGAGCGGGCCAGTTTCCGCCTCGCCGTCGCCCACCACACAGGCTACAATCAGATCGGGATTGTCGAGCGCAGCTCCATAGGCATGAACAAGGGCATAGCCCAGCTCTCCGCCTTCATGGATCGAGCCTGGCGTCTCTGGCGCAACGTGGCTTGGAACGCCGCCCGGGAACGAGAACTGCTTGAACAGCCGTCTCATTCCCGATTCGTCATCACCGATCTCGGGATAGGTTTCGGAATAGACGCCTTCCAGCCAGGTGTTCGCAACCATGCCAGGGCCGCCGTGCCCAGGCCCGCAGACATAAAGGATGTCCGCGTCGCGCTCTGTTATGATCCGATTCAAGTGCGCATAGATGAAGTTGAGCCCGGGAGTCGTCCCCCAATGTCCAAGGAGGCGCGGCTTGACATGCTCCGGTTTCAGCGGTTCGCGGAGCAACGGATTGTCCATCAGATAAATCTGGCCAACGGATAAATAATTGGCCGCACGCCAGTAGCGATCAATTAGCGATAAGTTTCTGTTGTCAAGCGACATAATGTTCCTTGTTACATCCACATTGCTAAGCGCGAGAACTGGAAACGATCTGCGCAAACATCACTGGCGATACAATCCGCAAGTGAACGACCGACCGCACGGTATAGCTCTAATACTCGACGGTCAACGGCTGATGACGATAGCTGAGCTGTGGGCATGTCGCCTGATATTGGCCTCGCGCTCCGGAGTCGAAATCAACAGCATCGGATATTTGGGGGCGGTTAGTCGGTCCTTCCTTCGCACCGAACGCCCGTCAGGTTTCATTCCCTGAGTGCAACCCTCCCAGTCGCCAGAAAGAGGCTGGAAATCATCGCGGCAGCGGCGCTGATGAACAGAGGTCCCCGCCAGTCTGAGACATAACCGGAGACCCATTGCCGCAGAGCATCGATAACACGCGATAAACCGCTGCACGGCCGCTGAAACTACGGTGCTTTAAGCCGACGGACGTCTTCAGTTTCCACAATTCTGACGATCTGAATGTCCCCTGCTGATTTCCTCTTCCCCTCAAGGCAAACAGCAAGGTCACCTATGCCTCTCCGCAACGCGCTACCGCCAGCGAGATCTCGTCGAGCGCTTTTCCAATCGCATCAAAAGTTTTGGACGATCGCAACCAAGCACAACAGGCACGCACAAAACCACCTTGCCGCGATCAAGCTCGTAGAAGGTCGTAGCTAGCGTCAAACGTAACGGGTCGATGGATTACGCGGTCAACTCCGCGGAAATGTTCGTTGGTCCGCCGCGATCCCGGGTCGACGGCACCCGATGCGCAAGCGGTCATTGTTTTTAACGCTATTGACAAGCCGAACAAGATTTACATATGGTTCGCCTACTGTCATCAGCTGATGATTGAGTCGTCAACGGTTGATGTTAAAGAACTATCTCTAGTTTATCGAAAGTATATTCTAGAAATACCCTAGATTCTGGAGTCATACATGAGCGTCAAAGCGATGAATTTTAGAGCAATACCCGCAATACGGCGAATAATACAAATCTTATAGTCTAAAACAAACATAGAACTTCTGTTGCCGGTTCGAGACCGCCGGCGCTGTAGACTTAGGTCTGTTTCTGGACCGTTTGGAGGAGCTTGTGGGCATCCCCTGATCCGGACTGGTACACGCTAACCGCTGATCTCTGTCACAATCTCCGCGAGAAGCAGGTTTGCCAGGAACCAAATTCAGGTCCAACCGAAAGATCACGCGACAACTCGTCTCATATGCCTTGCCGCAGCGTTCTTTTCTCGGCTGCGCCGATGCGCGATGCAAGCGACTCCGCCGGGCCATTGAAGCGATGGTCTAAAATCCCGCCCCCGGGCAAATCCAAAACGAAGGAAGATTGCTATGAGTGTCGACGTTGTGCCCCTTAACCTGCACAAAGCCAACCTTGAATTGCAGATTCAGATCAACCGCCTCCTCCAGGAGGGCGGCAAGCGGTGGGTCGATGTTGCTTGCCAGGCAAGCGCCGAAGGCATCGCCGAGGTCAAGGCCGAGATCGAAGGCCTTCGCAAAGCCGAGAACTGGCAAAGCCTCGCGACACTGCCAGGCGAATCGTTCTGGCGGCAGTTGCAGCAGCGTGTCGGAGATACGCAGGAGCTTACCCAAGTCGCGATCAGCAATCAGGCGGCGTTCACCAGTGGCCTCCAGGAGGCGATCGAAACCTGGCAAAAAGCTGTCAGCGAGACTGTGGGCGGCGTGGGTTCGGCGCAACCGATGCGGGACATCTTCAAGCAGTGGGCCAACCTCTGGCCTGTTCCGGGCGTGAAGACTTCTGACAAATCCGGTGGCGCGTGAACGATGTCGACTGAACCAAGGACTGCTTTGGTGACCGGCGGCATGGGAGGCCTGGGCGAGGCAATCGCCCGGGCTCTACACGACGCAGGCCACAAGGTGCTCGTGACCCATGCACGCGCCGAGGATTCCGCACGCGAATGGCTCTCCGCCGAGAAAGCCAAAGGCTACAGTTTCATTTCCTACGACGTGAATGTCGCCGATTTCAAGTCATGCCTGCGCATGGCCGAGCGCATCAGCGCCGACGGCCATCAGGTCGACATTCTCGTCAACAACGCGGGCATCACCCGCGACGCCACGTTCCGCAAGCTCGAGAAGGAAAACTGGGACGCGGTCCTGCGGGTCAATCTCGACTCCGTGTTCAATGTTACCAAGCCGCTCATCGACGGTATGCTCGAACGCGGCTGGGGGCGGATCATCAATATCTCGTCGATCAACGGGAGCAAAGGCCAGTTCGGGCAAACTAACTACTCTGCCGCGAAGGCAGGTATGCATGGCTTCACCAAGGCGTTGGCTCAGGAAGTTGCCAGGAAGGGAATTACCGTCAACACGGTCTCGCCCGGCTATCTCGCCACCAAGATGGTGACAGCGGTCCCCGAGGATGTGCTCGCCAAGATCGTCGGCGCCATCCCGGTCGGGCGCCTCGGTGAACCCGACGAAATCGCGGCGCTCGTCGCCTTCGTCGCCAGTGACACGGCAGCCTACATGACCGGCAGCAATCTTTCAATGAACGGCGGTCAGCACATGTACTGACGCCGCGCCGGCACCCACGGGGCATAGGTCTCGCGTCGTCCCGTGTACACCGCCGACTTTCAAGGAGTTGAGTTGAAAATGAGCAAAGATGTCGCCGTTTTGGCAGCTACACGAACGGCCATTGGTGCCTTTCAGGGCAGCCTTTCCATCCTTCCGGCTTCGGATCTGGGTGCCGCACTGATCCGCAGCGTTCTCGAGCAGACCGGAATTGCCTCGGAAGAAATCGATGAGGTCATTCTCGGACAGGTCGTCTCGGCCGGAAGCGGGCAGAATCCTGCGCGTCAGGCGACCGTCAGCGCTGGCCTCCCCCATGCCGTGCCAGCGCTCACCCTGAACAAGGTCTGCGGTTCCGGCCTCAAGGCGGTCCATCTCGCGGCTCAGTCGATCCGCGCCGGAGACGCTAATCTTGTCCTGGCCGGCGGCCAAGAGAACATGTCGCTTGCTCCCTATTTGCTGCCCAAGGCACGCACGGGGCTTCGGCTCGGCCACGCACAGGTCGAGGACAGCCTGATCCGCGATGGTCTCTGGGACGCCTTTAACGACTATCATATGGGCATCACGGCCGAGAACCTCGCGGAACGCTATTCGATTACCCGTGAAGACCAGGATGCCTTCGCTGCCGCATCACAGGGCAAGGCCACCGAAGCGATCGCGACTGGCCACTTCAAGAATGAAATCTTCCCGATTAAAATTCCGCAGCGCAAAGGGGATCCGGTGGTATTCGACACCGATGAGCAGCCACGCGCGGACACGACAGCCGAAGGGCTTGCGAAACTCAAGCCGGCCTTCAAGAAGGACGGCACGGTCACCGCCGGTAATGCCTCGACGATCAACGATGGCGCCGCCCTGCTCGTTCTCGCAAGCGCCGCCAAGGCGAAGACCCTCGGGCTGCCCGTGCTGGGTTGGATCAGAGGATATTCCAGCGCCGGCGTCGATCCCGCCATCATGGGTATCGGCCCGGTCAGCGCCACGCAGCGCACGCTCAAGCGGGCCGGCTGGACCATCGACGATCTCGATCTCATCGAGGCCAACGAGGCTTTCGCGGCGCAGGCGCTGGCTGTGAACAAGGAGCTCGGCTGGGATACTTCGAAGGTCAACGTCAACGGCGGCTCGATCGCGCTCGGGCATCCCATCGGCGCCTCGGGCGCGCGCATCCTTGTGACGCTCATTCATGAGATGCAGCGACGTGGCGCGCGGAAAGGTCTGGCGACGCTGTGCATCGGGGGCGGACAGGGCGTGGCTCTGGCGCTGGAGGCGAACTGAACCGTCAGGCTAAGGCGCGAGCCTTCGTCCTGTCCTTGTCAAATGGCGATGCATCGGAGGGAACCCATGTCCGAGCCGACAACCTCAAAAACGCAATGGTCGAATTTGCATGGCGGTCCTTTGGCGCTGCTGCAAGCGGCCTATGCCTATGGGATCGATGCATGGCAGCGCGCGATCCTGTATGCGGATATTGAGAGACAGGTGGGCGACCAGTATCGCGACAAGCTGCGCGAAGGCAGTCCCGGCGTCCTCAACTTCCCCTTCGAATTCGTCATGTCGGGGGCGGACCTGCCGCGACCGACAAACTATGCGCTCGTGCGGATCATACCGCCCGCCGGCCAGGCGGCCGACGAGACGCGGCGCCCGTTCGTCGTCATCGACCCCCGCGCTGGACATGGGCCCGGCATCGGCGGTTTTAAGCCCGACAGCGAGATCGGCGCCGCGATCAAGGCAGGTCATCCGTGCTACTTCGTGGGCTTCCTGCCCGATCCAGTTCCCGGTCAGACCATCGAGGATGTCATGCGCACCTTCGCGGCCTTCGTCGAGCGGGTCGCCGGGTTGCATCCCGGAAGCGAGGGCAAGCCGGCGGTGATCGGAAATTGCCAGGCGGGCTGGCAATTGCTGATGGCGGCGGCGGTCTGGCCGGAGCTGTTCGGGCCGTTGATCGTGGCCGGCACGCCGTTGTCCTACTGGGCGGGCGACAATCCGATGCGCTATGCCGGCGGCCTGCTCGGCGGGAGCTGGCTCACCGCGCTGACGAGCGATATCGGCGCCGGTCGTTTCGATGGGGCGTGGCTCGTAGAGAACTTCGAAAACCTTGATCCTGCCAACACTCTGTGGTCGAAGCAATATAACGTCTACGCCAAGGCCGATACTGAAGCAGAACGCTATATCGACTTCGAGAAATACTGGGGCGGCTACGTCTTCCTGAACGATGTCGAGATGCAATACATCGTCGACAACCTGTTTGTTGGCAACAAGCTCTCCACCGCGCAGCTCATGACCTCCGACGGATTGCGCATCGACCTTCGCAACATCCGCTCGCCGATCGTCGTCTTCTGCTCCTATGGCGACAACATCACCCCGCCACCGCAGGCGCTAGGCTGGATCACCGACCTTTATCGAAGCGACGAAGAGGTGCTCAGCCACGACCAGACCATCCTCTACACTACGCATGACAGCATCGGACATCTCGGAATTTTCGTATCGAGTAGCGTCGGCCAGAAGGAGCACCGCAAGTTCGCGAGCATGATTGATCAGATCGACCTTTTTCCGGCTGGCATCTTTCGGGCGAGCGTGGACACGACACCCGAAGGCGCTCGCAACTTCGCGGATCCCTACCTGATGTCGATCAGGCGCAGCAGCGTCGAGGAGGTTCGCGATATCGTCCGCCCGGATCCCGAATCGGACCGCCGCTTCGCCGCGGCAGCACGGGTCTCCGACATCAACGTCGCTTTGTACCGCAATACGCTGCAACCTTGGATACGGGCGTTTTCGACATCCTATTCCGCCCGATGGATGCAGGCGCTTCATCCACTACGGGCATCGTTCGAACTGTGGTCGAGTGACCATCCATTGGCAAGCACGGTCAGCGAGCTCGCATCCGAGGTTCGCCAGAACCGTCAGTTGGCACCGTCCGACAATCCGTTTCTTGTCATGGAACAGGATGTGTCGCGTGCGGTCGAGCATTTTCTGGATCGATATCGCGACCACCGAGACCAGATCTACGCGATGTGGTTCGGTGTCCTTTACGGCTCGCCTGGGCTCAAGGCTCTCGCCGGTCAGACGCTCGACGATGATCAGCCGGCCCGCCCTCATCCGGGGGACACGCCGGAGCACCACGAGATGGTCGGTCGGACGATTGCCCGCCTGGATGCTCGGCTCAATGAAGGCGGGTTGCCAGAAGCAGCGCTACGCGCCCTGTTCTACGTGCTTGATAGGCGCGGCGGGATTGACGAGCGCCACTATCACCACGCTGCTCGCTTCCGGGAGAAGGATGTGGTTACCGGTTACGATGCCGGATCCTTCCGGTTTCTCGTGCGCGAGCAGGCGCTGTTGCTTGCCTATAAGGGCAATGCGGCGGTCGAGGCGCTTCCTGCCCTGCTCGATGGGGCAGACGCCGACGAAATCGACAGGGTTTCGATGGTTATTTCGGAACTGGCATATGCTGGTGGCGAAACGCTCGCGATTGCGGGCGATGCGGCCCTTAAGCGCGTGACGCAAATGTTTGTGTATGCCGCGGAGAAAGCCCGGCAGGCAAAGGCGGTTGCAACGGAACCAGCGTCGGCAACGGGTTCGGAACCTGCCGCACCTTCCGCCCCGATGACGCGCGCGCCGACCACCGCCACATCGGAGGCGAAATACCCTTCGAAGCGTGGACGCCCCCGGAAAACGTGACCTGATATCTGGGCCGGCCTTAACTCTGGCCATGAACCAAGATGGTTACAAGGCCCCGCTGATAGCCGCGGCGCCAGTGGAAGTGATTGGCATGGAATCGGAAAAAGAAGAAAAGTCGAGCAGGGAAGTGGACGAAGAAGCGCACGCAGCATGGTCGCGTGCATGGTCTTCGATTTCGCCGGAATCGCCCTTGCTCGCGTGGATGGACTGGGCAAGCCATCTCGCGACAAGTCCGGGCAAGCGCGCCGAACTCTCGCGATTGGCGCTCGATCAACTGGAGCGAATCCAGACGATCATCACGGCAGGTCTTTCCCAAGGCAACGATGGTCCGAGTGCTGGTGCCGTGCCACAATTGTCAGACCGACGCTTTGCCGATCCCTCATGGGGCCAATGGCCCTTCAATCTGTTCGGCCAGTCGTTCGAGATGCAGCGCCGCTGGTGGGAGGAAGCCACGCGCGACGTCTGGGGCGTGGACCCGCATCATCAGCGCCTCGTCGCCTTCGGTGTGCAGCAATGGATGGAGATGTTCTCTCCCAGCAATCTCGCGCCGCTCAATCCGGTCGTCATCAGGAAAAGCCTCGATGAGAACGGAGCCAATCTGGCGCGCGGCTTGTCCAACCTATTCGACGACATCGCACGGCGAATGGCCAATCAGCCCCCGGCAGGAACGGAGAATTTTGTCGTCGGCAAGGACGTAGCCGCAACGCCGGGCAAGGTCGTGTTCAGGAACCGGCTAATCGAGCTGATCCAGTACGAGCCGACAACGGAAATGGTCCATCCGGAACCTATCCTCATCGTTCCAGCGTGGATTATGAAGTACTACATTCTTGATCTGTCGCCCCGCAATTCCCTGATCCGCTACCTTGTCGATCAGGGATTCACCGTCTTCTGCATCTCCTGGAAGAACCCGGATGCCGGAGACCGTGACATGGGCATGGCCGAGTATCTCGACCTTGGTTTCCACGCCGCTCTCTCGACCGTCAACACAATTGCGGCCGGAGCGAGAGTGCATGCGGCCGGCTATTGCCTCGGCGGAACGCTCCTTTCCATCGCCGCAGCCGCCATGGCCCGCGACCTTGACGACAGGCTGGCCTCCGTAAGCCTGCTCGCGGCCCAGACCGACTTTAGTGAACCGGGCGAACTCGGTCTTCTTATCGACGAAAGCCAGATCGCCCTTCTCGAAGCGCAGATGGCCGAGGTGGGCTACCTGCACGCCGAGCAGATGACAGCCGCCTTCCAGTTGCTTCGCTCATACGACCTATTCTGGTCGCGTATCGTCAATGAGTATTTCCTAGGTGAACGCAGGCCGATGAACGACTTGATGGCTTGGAACGCCGATGGAACCCGCCTTCCCGCCATGATGCACTCACAGTATCTGCGCCGGCTCTATCTTCAAAATGACTTGGCATCCGGTCGCTATCAGGTCGGAGGGCGGCCGATTTCCCTTGGAGATATCAGTCTCCCCATATTCTGTGTCGGCACAATCACCGACCACGTTGCGCCTTGGCGCTCTGTCTACAAACTGCATCTTCTTACACCGACGGAGGTCACCTTCGCTCTGACGAATGGAGGTCACAATGCAGGAATCGTCAGTGAGCCGGGCCGCACGCGGCGCCAGTATCAGATCAGTAGGCGAGCGCGCGGCGACACCTATGTCTCTCCCGACGATTGGGTGGAGAAAACGCCCGTCAAGCCAGGATCGTGGTGGCCGGAATGGGCGGATTGGATGGCCGAGAGGTCTCAAGCGCGAGACGCATCCGCGCGACACTTGAATGCCAGCACGGTCATTACGCCGCTTGCAGACGCCCCAGGCGACTACATTAGAATGCCATAATATCACGAATCGCTCGTAATAACGTCAAATAACACATCGCCACTACAATTAAATAGAATATAGGATACATGGCCAATAAGATCAAAAAATCTCATGCATCTTGGATCATTGAAATTCGTCATTTGCGTTACTTCATTGCGTCAGCGGAGCAAGGAAGTTTTCGAAAGGCGAGTAAAGCGCTAAAAATACAGGAATCAACAATGAGCAGGTGCGTCCGTGATCTGGAAGATCATATAGGGACGTCACTATTTCACCGTCATAATTTTGGCGTCACCCTCACGTTCGCGGGAGAGCGATTTCTGCCTCAAGCACGCAGAGTGCTTCGATTCATTCAGCAGAGCATCGAGGATTTAGGTAATATCGGGCGCGTGGAGAATGGGCGTCTGAGGATAGGAATATTCTCGTCGATCGCATCGGGATTTCTGGCCGAACTGTTCAGTGCCTACGACAAGAGCCACGCCAAAGTTAAAATAGAGTTCGTCGAAGGCCACCCTAACCAACACGTTACCGCTATCCGCAAGTTCGATATGGACGTTGCTTTTCTTACGGGCACCCAGGATTGGCCTGAGTGCGAGACCACTCATTTCTGGTCGGAGCGCGTTTTTGCAGTCTTGCCGGTGGGACATAACCTTTCAGGACGAGAGATTTTGGAATGGCCTGACTTGGTATTCGAATCGTTTGTAGTAAGCGATGCGGCTCCCGGCCCAGAGATACGGGATCATCTGGTACGGCGGTTGGCAACTCTTGGCTATCATCCAGATATTCAGGCGCAATATGTAGGTCGAGACAATCTCTTGTCTCTTGTGGCGATCGGGCAGGGATTGACGATCGTCAGCGAAGCGATGGTTGCCGCTCAGATGCCCGGTATCACCTATCGTCCAATCCTCGACGACATCCTTCCGTTCAGCGCGGTGTGGTCCAGGAGGAATGATAATCCAGCTCTACGACGCCTCCTCAGCATGGCCAGAAAAATGTCACGATCGTTTGTCCCATGCTTATCGATTGTTGGATACCTTCCGATCTAAGTAATATGACGCCGGAGCTTTGCGAAGGCGCGATCCGTCGCGATGAAGCGTTCCAGCATAGGAACGATCAGCTTTGCTGGATCTGAGACGGATTGGCCAGACACACGAGAGAGGATCTCGGCATAGGCAGTGAGGTCGCGGTGAAGCTGCGCAGGAAGCTCTATGGCCACCTTCACCGGCTTGTCGTCGGCCAGGGGACCGAGTTTGAGCTTTGTCATGTTCAACTCCTGTAGGGTTCGAGCACAAGATCGCGGGTAACGATGACCCTGACCGGGAAGCCGGGCCGGATGGTCAGTGTCGGTGCGACCTGCAACTGACGCTGGACGATCTGCTGTCCGGCCTGATTGATGGTGTCCTGCGCCCCGTCTCGGATGGCTCGGATCAGGCGGTCCTCGTCGTCGGTCGCAAGTTCGGTTCCGATGCCGAGTAGCGTGGACAGCCCGGCCGCCTTCATGAGATCCCACCAGTGATAATCGACGCCATCCTCAAGCCCGGCATAGCCCTGCGTGTCGGCGCCCGGCTGGCGTTCGAGGACCATAGATCGGCCGTTCGGAAAGATCAGGCGGCTCCAGACCAGCAGGACCCGTCTCTGGCCGAACTGCACATTGTTATCGTACTGGCCGATGATCCTCGTTCCCTGCGGGACGAGGAGACTGCGGCCGGTCGGGCTGTCGTAGATGTTTTCGGTCACCTGCGCGGTGATTTGGCCGGGAAGATCAGACCTTATGCCCGTGATGAGAGCTGCCGGGATAACCGCGCCGGCCTGGAGCACAAAGGGCGAAGCGGGAGCCATTACGCGATCCGACGAGGTTGTGCGACGGTCGACCGGCCCATTGAGGAAGGCGTTCTGTCGATCCTGGGCGGTTTGCTGACCTGCTTGACCCGCCAAGGCGGCGAGATCGACACCGGGAGTGCCCGGTGTGGTTAAACCTCCCGGCGCTGCCGGGATCGTGCCCGGCTGGGTCTGGAAGAAGACGCGCGACGTGCGCGCGGCCTCTTCCTCCGCAATGCGGCGTTGTTCGGCTTCGTCGACAGTCGGCGTCGTGATCGTCGGAGGTATGACGGGCTGGCCGCGAGTCTGCGCGTCGAGAATAGGTCGTCCGAGATCGCCCGGTAAGGGCGGGCCGAGAACGGGGCCGGTGTAGTCTCGCGGCAATCCGGCGAGACCATCCGCGGTCTGGCGGTTGGCGGTCGAGTAAAGCTCCTCTGCGTCGCGGCCGGCATTCCGGGTCTGAAGTGCGTAAATCAGCGCGCCGCCTATCCCGACCAGAGCGACGGCCGTGACGCTCGCGAGCACCTTGCGCGACAGTCGGGTGACGCGCGGCGGTTCGGCTCGCAGGCGCATCGGAGCGCTCGTATTGCTGTTTTCCTCGCTCATGATGCGGGCCTCCCGTCGGTACGGACAATCCTTACCGTTTGCTGCCGATCGCCACTTCCGAGGCGCAGTTCGGCCGCGCCGAACAGGCGATCAACGATCAGAATGTGTCGGTGGACGCGGGTGTTAACGATCTGGGCCTCCCCCTCCGGTCCGATCACGAAGATCGGCGGCATCTCGCCCTGGACGATGCCGCGAGGGAACTCGATGTAAACGCGACGTCCGTCGTCATAGACGGAAACGGGCCTCCAGGGCGGGTTGCCACCCCTCAGGCCGTAGCGGTAGTTGCGGGAGGCGACGGCTGGGATGACCGGCGTCGCCGGAACGGTCTGGCCCTGTCCGCCTCGTGGCTGCGGGTATGACCATGCCACCGAAGGCATGTAGGGTTTGGCGCCTGAGCGCAGCTCGATCATGTAGACGCGGCGGTCGGTCGTCACCACGAGGTTCGTCGATATGTCCACGCGACTGGGTTTCACGAGGATGTGGACACGCCGGGTCGTGCCGGCGCCGCTTTCGGTGTCGCCGATGATCCAGCGTGCGGTATCCCCGGCGGCGATCGGGCCGGCCCCGGTCAGGCTCTCGCCGGGCTCCAGCGCGATGTTCGTGATCTGCCCGGGAGCGGCATAGACCTGATAGAGCGCGCCTTCGGACCATGGGTAGACCTGGAGGGCGTTGAAATAGCCCTCCCGGCGCGGCTGCACCCGCGCTGCGGCGTTGGCGTTCTCGACGCGGGCCGTCGGCGTGGTGGCGGCCGTGCCGCCTTTCGCCGGTGTCCAGCCCGGAGGGATATGAATCGGGCGCGGCCGGTCGTCGGTCACAGCCACGGGCACGGCCGGCAACGCCGGCACATCGCGATCGTAGCTGATCTCCGGCGGCTTCTGTGGCGTCGCACAGCCGGCCAACGTAGTGGCGGAAAGAAGCAGAGCCGGAAGCACGGATTTACGGAAAGCCGGAATGGCGCAGTTGCGGAAAGCCGGCTTCATTGGCCCATCTCCCGCGACCAGTTGATGGCGTTGACGTAGATCCCCAGCGGATTGACCTTGATCCGCTCGGCGTCGCGCGGTGGCTGGATCACGATGGTCAGGATCGCTGTCCATCGCTGGGTCGTGGAGAGCTGGCCGTTCTCGAAATGCCGCTCTGTCCAGGCGACACGGAAGCTGTCGGGCGATGCGCGTATGACGCTGGAGACCTCGACGGCGATCTGCTGCTTGCCGACCTTTGTGAATGGGTCGTTGGCGCGGGCGTAGTCATTGAGTGCCGCCGCGCCGCGATCCGTCGTCCATTCGTATGCTCGAAGCCAGTTCTGCCGGACGATGATCGGGTCGGCCGGAATGCTCCGCGTCTGTTCGATAAAGCGCGCGAGGTGCCAGGCAACTTGTGGATCGGTCGGCCGGAAATCGGCGGTGGCGGGCGCGATCGCCTGCGCCTGCCCCAGATTGTCGACCTGAACGACCCATGGGACGACGGTTCCTCGCGCCGACTGATAGACCAGTGCGACGGCGAAGCCGGCCGACAGGATCAGCGAGCCGAAAGCCATGGTGCGCCAGTTCCTCGCCTGGACGCGGGCCGAGCCGATTCGCTCGTCCCAGACTTGCGCGGCCTTCTGGTAAGGCGTTTCCGGTTGCGGTGTCTTGCCGTAGTGAACGGCTGGCCTTTTGAAGAGATTCATGAACGGTCACTTTCAGAGAGATTGACGGAGGCACCGGACCCATGACCGTCGCCCGAGCGAACGGCGTGTGCGGCGGCACTGACGCCGTGGGAGACATGGCGGCCGCGCTTCATGCGCTGAGCCCATGCGGGGGGCTGGTCGGTTGTCGTCGCGGGCGCGACGGGAGAAGGCTCTGCCTCGCCGCCGACCGAGCCCATCGTGGACGTGCCGCCGGTGGCACTGAGCCCGGCGCGGGCGCCGTCGGAAAAACTGGATTTCATGCTCTCGGACGCGCGCGAGGCGGCGCGACGCAAGGGTGATGTGGCGCCTGAACCGGCCGCGCGTGCGACACCGCCGACGCCGGATGCCACGCCCGACGCACCGGATTGCCCCATGGAACCGAGCGTATAGGCTGACGATGCCGCCCCAGCGGCCGCTGCTCCGCCACGGGCGACCGCAGCCCCGCCGGAAAGGAGGGCTGCTCCTCCCTTTGCGGCGAGCATCGCACCGCCGCCAGCGGCGAGCGCAGCGCCGCCCACGGCGAGACCCGTGCCGACCGCGGCGCCTGCGCCAAGCTGCGGACCGCCGCTGACGAGGCCGGACGCGATACCGGGTCCAAAGATACCGAGGCCAACGAGCGAGAGCGCGGCGAGCACGACCGCCATTGCGTCGTCAATGCTTGGGGTCTGGCCACCGAACCCTTGGGTGAACTGGCTGAAGAGCGTCGAACCAATGCCGACGATGACGGCGAGGACGAGGACCTTGATGCCGCTGGAGATCACGTTGCCGAGCACGCGCTCGGCCATGAAGGCGGTTTTTCCAAACAAGCCGAACGGGATCAGAACAAAGCCGGCCAAGGTGGATAATTTGAACTCGATCAGCGTCACGAAGAGCTGCACGGACAGGATGAAGAAGGCGAGGATGACGAGCGCCCAGGCGAAAAGCAGGCAGGCGATCTGGATGAAATTCTCGAAGAACGCGATCCAGCCCATCAGGTCAGAGATGGATTCGAGTAATGGCCGGGCCGCGTCGAGGCCAGTCTGCGCGACCTTGCCGGGGCGAAGGAGATCCTGCGCGGTAAAGCCCGTGCCCGAGGCCTTCATACCGAGGCCGGAAAAGCTGTCGAAGACGATCTTGGCGAGGTTGTTCCAGTTGGAGATCAGATAGGCGAACACACCGACGAACAGCGTCTTCTTGACGAGACGTGCGATGATGTCGTCATCGGCGCCCCAGCTCCAGAACAGCGCCGCGAGTGTGACATCGATGACGATCAGCGTGGTCGCGATGAAGGTCACCTCGCCGCTGAGCAGGCCGAAGCCGCTGTCGATGTATTGAGTGAATGTCCCAAGAAAGCTGTCGATTACCCCTGAGCCGCCCATGGATCACCGCCTGTCGTCTGACGACGGCGATACAGGCGCAGCCGGACGGCCTAGGAAGCGATCACGTGTCTCGGCCCAGACGCGCAGGCATTCGCTGTCGCTCGCGGCCGTTGCCCCAAGCTGCTGGCACCGGCGCTGGCCCTCGCGCAGCGGATCGCGCGCGGGCTCGACGATAGGCGCCGACAGTCCCGCCGGCGCCTCGTCCTTGTGGGTCATCTCGACGACCGCCGCCGTGATGGCGATGGCGACGAAGACGACAGCGGCCAGCCGGGCCAGCATCTTGCTGTCCATGACGGTGCTCCTTTCTGGCCCTCAATTGCCGTTGAACATCCGCGCGCTGCCGGCCTGATAGCCGGAACCGGGCGTCAGGAAGCGGCGGCGCTGCTCACGCCCCTGCTCGGCGGCCGCGGTGCGCTCGGCCTCCGTCAGCGCGCCCGAACGGCCGTTGGCTGCGAGCAGCGCGACGAGATCCGAGAGTTGCTGCGACTGGAGGGCGAGGAGCTGGTTGCCGGCCTGTGTCGCCTGAAGCGCGCCGGTCGCGCCCTGGCTCTGGTTCACCAGTTCGCTCATCTGCGTGCGGTTGCTGTCGATGTTGCCGACGACGCCGGCCTGGACGCGCATCGCATCCTGCAGGCTTCCGACGGTGTTCTGCCAGCGGCTGCGCGCGGCGCTGACGAGCTGCTGATCGCTCGCCGACATCGAGACGCTGCCGTATTGCTGCTGGAACATCTGATCGATGTTCTGCACGTCGAAGGCGATGTTCTGCGCCTGCTTCAGGAGCTGCTGGGT